>TARA_B110000208_G_scaffold170579_1_pt1 | contig 90369 bp, 60 predicted proteins | sample TARA_B110000208 | Tara Oceans TARA_B110000208 (sample SAMEA4397426) | marine metagenome | biome: Polar Biome; feature: [SRF] surface water layer (ENVO:00010504); material: water (ENVO:00002006), including particulate matter (ENVO:01000060) such as... | depth 5 m
CAGGAACGGTAATTTGTTCTTGCATTCCTCCATCTCCATGAACACCTAAAACGGTAATGTTTGTGCAACAATTTGCCTTTCCGTTTCTACAAGCGATACATTTTCCACAACTTACATAAGGCATAACAACAACTTTATCACCTGCTTTTATACCTCTTTCGTTTTCTCCAATCTCTAAAACTTCAGAGGCTAATTCGTGACCTAAAATTCTTGGGTACGTAAAAAATGCTTGGTTACCTGCATAAGCATGTAAATCTGTACCACAAATTCCAACTTTGTTAATTTGAAGTAATGCTTCTCCTTCTTTTCTTATTGGAGCTTCTTTTTCTTTTAGAATAAATTCTCCTGGCTTTTCACAAACTATATACTTCATCTTTATAATTCTTAGTGGTTAAATTGTTAATTTTATATGTGCAAACGTTTGCGCAGTTTATTAAAAAAATAGTTTTTTACACTAACCTTTTAATACGGAGTAATAATAATGCTAATTATTAAAAGGGTCTTAGGTATATCTTTTTTGAAAAACATTAATTATTATAAAAAACAAACTATATTTGTACAAACGTTTGCGCAAATATATAAAAAAAATGAAGACCCCGAAGAAAACTAGTATAAAAGATATTGCAAATGTTTTAGGAGTTTCCCCTTCAACTGTTTCTAGAGCTTTAAATAATAATTCAAGAATTAGTGATAAGACAAGGATTGCTGTGCAGCAAATTGCTAAGAACTTAGGGTATCAACCTAATCAACTAGCAAATGCATTAAGAAGTGGTAAAAGTTATTTAGTTGGTGTTATAATTCCTAGAAACAATAGTGCTTTTTTCTCTTCAGTTGTCGAAAACATTGAGAAAGTTCTTAATAAAGAGGGGTATAACATTATTATTGCGCTATCCTATGAATCTTATGAAAAAGAATGTAATAATATTGATTCGTTGTTGTTCACTCAAGTAGATGGTATTATTGCCTCAATAGCAAATGAAACAATAGAATTAGATTATTATAGAAAAATAAAAGAGAAAGGAATACCGTTGATTTTATTTGATAGAGGTGGAGATGATTTAGAAGTTGATTATGTTGGAATTGATGATTATAATAGTAGTCATATTATTGTAGAGCATCTAGTAAAACAAGGATGTGAAAAAATAGCACATATTTCAGGCTTTAGTCATAAAAGAATATATAAGCATCGTATGATGGGGTATAGAGATGCTTTACAAAAAAATAATTTACAATTAAATGAAAGATTAATTATTGAAAGTCATCTTAGAATTGAAGATGGTAGAAGGATTATGAAGCAATTCCTTGAACTCCCCGAAAGGCCTGACGCCGTTTATGCAGCAGGTGATTTTGCAGCTTTAGGGGCTTTGCAAGTCTTGCTAGAACATGATGTAAAGGTGCCGGAAGAAGTGGCGTTAGTTGGTTTTTCTAACGAATCTTTTACATCTTATGTGAGTCCTCCAATATCTACAATTAATCAACATAGTGAGCAAATTGGGAAAAAAGCAGCTGAAATTTTTTTAAAAAGAATTAAAAACCCGTATAAAGAAGAAGGGGTAAATAAAATAATAATTGATGCTGAATTAATTGTGAGGGGATCCTCTAATAAAATTAAAAATAAATGAATAAAATAATGAGTATACGTAATCTTCTTTTTGTAATGTTTCTTGCTTTTTCAGTTTCTTGTAAGCAAAATAAAATAGATTTAAAACCAACTCAGGCTAAAGAATCAGAAAAAAAAGTTGTGTTAAAAAAGGAGGAGACTTCTACTATGGTTTATTTTAAAGGAGGAAATATTTTGATCGGTTCAAATAATGGAGTTCAAAATGAACAACCTGTTTTTGAAATGGACATAGCTCCGTTTTTTTTAGATAAAAATTTAGTAAGTGTAGCAGATTTTAGACTGTTTGTTCAAAAAACGAATTACGAAACGGAAGCTGATAAATTTGGAGATTCAGGAGTTTTTTCGTTTGATTCAGGACGATGGGTTCTTTTAAAAGGAGCAAATTGGGAATATCCTTTGGGGACTTCGAAACCAAGAGCTGTTGATAATCATCCTGTAACACATGTGAGTTGGAATGATGCTAAGGCATATGCTAATTGGGTGGGTAAAAGATTGCCTACAGAATTTGAGTGGGAATTTGCAGCAAAAAATGGAAAAAACAGTGGTCCAAAATATGCTTGGGGTAATAAATTAATTGTGGATACTAAATATTTTGCGAATGTTTGGCAAGGAGTTTCTGTGGCAGATACAAGATTTTTAGATGGTTATTTGTTAACTTCTCCAATTGGAGTTTATGGAGAAACGGAAGCTGGGTTAACTGATATGGGGGGTAATGTATGGCAGTGGTGTGAGAATGTATATAATTTGTATCCTATAAGCTCAAAGACAAAGACTGGAGATCCTAAAATAAGAACTACTAAAGGAGGTTCTTTTATGTTCGATCCAGCTATGGAGAGCAGTTTTAGTACAACTTTTAGGGGTAGAAATTCCATTGATACTTCCTTATTTAACACTGGTTTTAGATGTGCTAAATAACTAAATTGTAAATTGTTACAGTAGTAGTAGTTTACAGTAGAGTTGTTGTAACATTGTTACATGTCTGTTATTTTTTGTGAGAAATACATATAAAGCTATGTGTTTTAAAATTTAACTTTACGTCAAATTATATTTTACATCAAATTATATTTAATATTAAGTCATATTATCATGAAAATTAAAAGCTTATTACTGTTAGTGTTATTATCTTCATCATGTGGTTTTTCTCAAGAAAAATACGAGCCAACGTGGGAATCTTTAGATAAAAGAGAGACACCGGCATGGTTTAGTAATGCTAAATTTGGAATATTTATTCATTGGGGTTTGTACTCTGTTCCGGGTTATACCAATAAAGGTACGTATGCCGAATGGTATTGGAACGCACTTAATGAAGACCCTAATACGCCAAAGAAACACAGAAGAGAGCGTCACGAAGCAATCACCAAATTTCATAATAAACAATACGGTAAAGACTTTAAATATTCAGAATTTAAAGATGACTTTAAGGCTGAGTTATTTAATCCAGAAGAATGGGCATCTGTATTTAAAAGATCTGGTGCAAAATATGTTGTTTTAACATCTAAACATCATGATGGGTATTGTTTATATCCAAGTAAAGAAGCTTCTACGAGTTATGGCATGCCATGGAACTCAGTAGAATCTGGTCCTAAAAGAGATCTTGCAGGAGACTTAACAAAAGCAGTTCGTGCAGAAGGTATTAAAATGGGTATGTATTATTCTATTTGGGATTGGTACAATCCATATTGGACAAAAAAGCAACAAAAAATTCTAAGTTCAGGTAGTTTGTCTGTAGATACTAAGGCAAAAGGAAGTAAGAAAAATAAATATTCTAACGAAGAAATTGCTGCAGCCGAAGCAGGTTTAGATAAATACATTCATGAAGTTATGTATCCGCAAGTAAAGCAATTGGTAAATGATTACGAACCTGCTTTGTTATTTTCTGATGGAGATTGGTGGATGGATTACAAAAAATGGCAAACTTTACCATTATTAACTTGGGCATATAACAATGCGCCTAATAAAGAAGAATTAGTAATTAATGATCGTTGGGGTAAGGTAAGAGGAGAGCATGGTAGTTATTATACTACAGAGTATGGTTCTGGTTTTTCTGATGGTACTAAGCCATGGGAAGAAAATAGAGGTATCGGTATGTCGTTTGGTATTAATAGAATAGAGAATATTGATGATTATAGAACCGAAAAAGAATTAATATTCATGTTAATGGATATTGTAAGTCGTGGAGGTAATTTATTGTTAAATATTGGACCTAATCCAGATGGAACTATTCCTGTTATCATGCAACAAAGATTGTTGGACATTGGGAATTGGTTAGATGTTTATGGAGAAGGAATTTATGAAACAAAACAATGGATTAAAGATGCGCAATGGAGTGAAGGTTCTAAGCCGGTATTTACAAAAAGTGATTTCCATGGAGGTTTTCCAATTTACCAAATGACGATAGATCCTAAAGAAGGTGATGCTGTAAAAGAGTTTTGGTTCTCACAGAAAGAAGGAAATCTGTATGCATTTTCACCAGAATGGCCTAAAACATCTTCAATTGTTGTAAATGATGTTGTTCCTACTTCTAAAACGGTAATAACTTTAATGGGATGTGATAAAGAATTGCCTTATGTTAAAACAAATAAGGGAATTAAAATTGATATTTCATCAATTGGGATTAGAGATTTAAAAACGCAATTTGTTTTTGGTTTTAAATTGTCTAATATTAAATAACTAAAAAAATTTAAATATGAGTAAAAGTGCTCTTAAAAAACAATTATTGCTAATTGTAATAGCTGTCTACTGTGTAAATTTAAATGCACAAGAAAAGTATTTTGTGTCTAAAGTAGAGAATGGAGGAAATACATTTTCTAATATATATAAAGCTTTAGATGTTATTTCTAAAAAAGTTTTAAAAGAAGGGTATCCTTCTCAAGGAATAGAAATTATTATTAAAGATGGTTACTATAAGATTGATAAAACGATACAAATAGGTAAAACTTTAAGCGGTACTTTTCAAAATCCACTTGTTATAAGAGCAGAAAACCCAAGTAAAGTACATTTTTTTGGAGGTGATATTTTAGATTTAGATAAATTTAAATCATTCAATGCAAAGAAAGCGGGTTTTAATCTGACTGATAAAAAAGCTGAATGTAAAATTAAAGTTTTCGATTTAAAAAAAGCCGGAATTAAAAGAAGTGAATTAGGTTCTTTCTTTAAACATGGTTATGGTTTTGATAAGAATCCAAATTTTACAACACCGGCAATGTTGTGGGTAGATGGAGAAAGAATGCATTTATCTAGATGGCCTAATTTAAATGAAGAAAATGAGTATTACGACAATGTAAATCAGTTTAAAGGGAAGTTTAGTGATGTAGACATTAAAGGTGCTGTTTCTCTTACGGATGTTGTGGATGTAGGAAAGAAAAAACCGAACATGTGGTTTAAAAATAAGGGGTACCTTGAGGATAGTGGAGGTACTTTTACCGTTGCTTTCGATCATGCTGCTACTTGGGAGTTTTATAAAAAAAGCGAAGAGAAAATTTGGCTGGATGGTGTGCTTTCTGCTTCATGGGAGTGGGAGTATACAAAGGTTAAGAGAATTGAAAAAAGAAATATTACCCTTGCAACTGGGGCTAATAGGTCTTTAGGTTTCTTTAGAAAGGTAACACATTTTCATTTTGAAAATGTGCCAGAAGAATTAGATACTCCAGGAGAGTATTTTATTGATCGAGAAAAAATGTTGCTATATTTTTATCCTTCTGATAATATTAAAGGAAAAACCATAACCCTTTCTACTTTAAAAGGTGATATGATTAATATAAAAGGAGCTTCAAATGTAAGAATTGAAGGTTTGGTTCTGGAGTCTGGAAGAGGAAATGGAATCAATATTGTAAATGATACAAGGTGGAAGAAAATAATTACTCAAAGTAATAATGTTATTGTTGATAATTGTGTAATTAGAAACTTTAATCAATGGGGTGTTTTAGTGCAAGGACCTTTTAATTCTAAAGTAAATAATTGTCATATTTATAATTTAGGTGCGGGCGGAATTAAATTAGGAAAGGATGTGAAAAGTTTCAAGTTAATAAAAGAAAATAATATTGCGTCAAATAATAATATTCACAATATAGCATTTGATCAAAAATCTCAAGTTCCAGGAATAACATTAGCGGGTTGCGGTAATGTTGCTCGCAATAATGAAATTTATAATACGCCTCATTTTGCAATAAAAATGAAGTTTGCAAACGATTGTATTGCAGAGAATAATTATTTACATGATTTACCAGAATATCATCATTTTGATGGAGGTGCATTGTATTTAGCAACTGGAGGACAATTTTATAATAGAGGAAATCAAATCAAAAACAATTACTTTGAAAACATTAATACTAATGGTGCGTACTTAGATAATTATACAATGGGTAATTCTGTATTTGGAAATGTCTTTTATAATGTAGGAAATAGTACAAAAGGGTCTAAGAATGGAGCGGTATATATTCATGGTGGAGGTCAAAATAAAGTAGAGAACAACATTGCTATAGATTGTCCTTATGGTTATAAAACGGGGTCTCATATTGTAAAGGCATACAATACAACTAACTATTTGAATTCATGGTATAAAGATGCGAGTAAGTATTTTCAGCCAAATTCAAAACTATATAATAAATACGTTTCTCATTATCCAGAGATGAAGTCATTTTTAGATAAGTTACAAGATTCACCAAAAATTATAAATACGCATATCGAGAATAAAACATTAAAAGCAATTTCATCAAAAAAAAATAAGAAATCTCAAATTGATGTATATGATTTAAATGGGGTGAAAGCTCATATAAATAGATCGGTAGCGACTAAAGATTGGTTAAATTGGTTTCAGTTAAGATATCAGTCCACTACCTTTAAAAATAACGCATATAGTTTTACCTCAGAGAAGTATGTTCCAGATTTCAATGGAGTTGCAAAAGGAGTAAAAGGATCCTTTAAATTAGGAGGTAAATCGGGTGTATTTGAAATGGCTTCATACAATCTTAAACTGAATGGAAGAACAAAAAAAGTTACAAATCATATATTTGAAGGGAATAAATGGATTACAGATTCTTTAGATACTTTTGGAAAATATTCTGAAGATGGTATATTTATTTTTAATGATAAAATACAAGTAACTACTATCGAAGGGTTTTTACCAATTGATTTTTCTAAAATAGGGATATTAAGATAGTTTCGAATTAATAGTTTTCCAATAAAAAAGGAAAATTTTTAATAGAATTTCAATAGAAAAGAGTTGTTTGTGCCTTTAAATTAGGCAATGTGCTAAATGTGTTATTAATTGTTGACTTTCGACTCAAACGAAATAGTACTAAGTAATATTTTTACAACATAGATAAGTGTAAAAATGATCAAGAATATTTATCTGTCAAACATAAACATAAACATAAACATAAATTTAAATAAATTAACTAATGAAAAAAATATTTTTTAGAGAAGTAGCTCTTAAAAGTTTTTTGCTTTGTGCTCTATTTTTTACAAGTGCTTTTCAGCTTGTGAATGCACAAACAAATATCTTAAAGGGAATTGTTTCATCCGAAGAGGGTGAATTATTACCTGGTGCAAGTGTAGTAGTAACAGGAACTACGCAAGGAGTATCCACAGATTTTGATGGAAACTTTGTAATCAATGTTCCTTCAGATGCAAAGACGATATCTATTTCGTATTTGGGATTTAAAACTCTACTAATTGCTTATTTAGGGCAAAAGAATATAAATGTAACTCTAAAATCAGATAATAATGTTTTAGATGAAATAGTTGTAGTTGGGTATGGTACTCAAAGAGCACAGGACGTTACCGGTGCAATTTCGAAAGTGAAATTAAAAGCTATTGAACGTACTGTTAACACCACCGTAGAGCAAGCCTTAACGGGTCGTATTGCCGGGGTAAATACAACAAGTTCTGATGGTAGTTTAGGTGGAGGAATTCGTATTCGTATTCGTGGAGGTACTTCTATTAATGCTAATAATGAACCTTTATATGTGATTGATGGAATGCCTATTGAAGTAAATTATGACGTAGAGGCTGCATCTAGTGCTCTTTCGGGGCCGCAATCTTCACCTTTAGCGAATTTAGACCCAGGTTCTATTCAGTCTATTGAAGTATTGAAAGATGCTGCTGCTGCTGCAATCTATGGTGCAAGAGGAGCAAATGGAGTTGTGATTATTACAACGAAGACAGGGAAAGCCGGAAAGGCAAAAATGACCTTCGATATAAGTACAAGTGTAAGTTCGGTGCCTGAAAGCCGATATGTGGGTGTGATGAACACTTCTCAGTACGGAACTAATTTAATCAATGCAGTATTGTATAAAGATGGTGTAGAGGGAAGTGGTATATTTAGTGGTTCAATACGCGGTACTGACTTTGTAGATTACACGACAGAACAAGTACAAGCAATATATGATAATGCACCGAATACAAATTGGCAGAAGGAAATTTATAAAACAGGGATCATTTCAAATTATACCTTTGGTGTTTCAGGAGGTAGTGAAGGTAACCTGTATTCTATAAGAGCTTCTTATTTAAACAACGGAGGAACGGTTCAGAATTCTTTTTTTAAGAGATACAATACCACTTTTAATTTTCAAAATAAGATCAACGATAAATTTAAGATTGTATCAGTGCTTGCTCCTAGTTTGTCAATTAAGCAAGGACCAACGAGCGGAGGAGATTTTAATCAACGTAATATGGGGTCTGTAATTAAAGGACTTACTAGGCAGCCAGATCGCCAAATTGGAGAAACGTTTGAAGATCAGACATCTGGAGATCCTGGGGTGTGGTTAGATCCTGTTACCGAAGCGAAAAGAACACAAAGCTTACAGAAAACGTATGGCTTTAATGGAAATTTAAATCTTATTTATAAGGTAACAAAAGACTTGACTGCTAACGTTCGACTTGGGGTGAATTATAAAGACGGCGTATCAAAAGCTTTTTATCCAGGAGCATTTGGTAGAGGTCAATTTACAAATGGATTGGGAACAAGATTTCATTACAAAAATTTTAATCTTAATAGTCAATATATGTTTACTTACCTTACTAATTTTGGTCCTAAAGACAAGCATAAGGTTACTTTATTAGGCGGGTATACTAAAACTGACACAAAGAGAGATACAGAATACCTTCAATCAACAGTTTTTGAAGTAGAATCATTGGGCTATGAAGGCTTGCAAAACGGATTGGTTCCTTTAGCACCTCAAACTTTTTTAACCGATAAAACCATGATATCATACTTGTCTAGGTTAAACTATGGTTTCTCAAATAGATATAATTTCAGCCTTTCTATAAGAGCAGATGGTTCTTCTGTTTTTATCAACAATAAATGGGCGTATTTTCCAGCAGCTGCTTTTGGATGGAATGCACATAATGAAAAATTTCTAAAAAATGTAGAAGCAGTTTCTAATTTAAAAGTACGTTTAAGTTACGGTCAAACTGGTAATGCCGGAATTGCACCTTATGCTTCTTTTGGTTTGATGAATCCCGCAAATTATATCTTTGGAAACACTACTGCTGCCGGTTTGGGAAGTGGATCTATTACCAATCCAGATTTAAAATGGGAATCTACAGATCAGTACAATGCTGGTTTAGAAATTGGTTTGTTTGATAATCGCATTAATCTTACGGCTGATGTGTATTATAAAGAAACATCCGATTTGTTATTAAGAATGCCGTTACCACTTTCATCTGGATTTACCTCTTGGTTAACCAATGTAGGAGGTGTGGAAAATAAAGGAGTAGAATTGTCTTTGAATACCGTGAATTTTGACGGTGCTTTTAAATGGTCTACTGATTTTAATTTTTCTATGAATCGTAATAAAGTGTTAAGCTTAGGAGAGGCGCTTGAGCAAACTTTTGATGATCAATTTTCTAATGGACAATCTACAGGGCTTTTAAGAGTTGGTGAGAGTTTGGGAAATTGGCTTGGATACCAAACAGATGGTGTATTTACATATGAAGATTTTATAGATCCTACAGTATCAAACCCTGTTTTAAAACCTGAAGTTATGGAGCAATATGCTCATGGTACCTCTAATGCTAGTCCTGTATATGGAGATCTAAAATATATAGACCAAGACGGCGATAATAGAATTACTGCTGCAGATGCAAGAATTATTGCAAGAACTCAACCAAAACATTTTGGAAGTATCTTTAATAACTTTTCTTATAAAGGGTTTGAATTAGGTTTGTTTTTTACCTATAAATATGGTTTTGATGTGGTTAACGGAAACCGTCATAGAATAAATGCAACAGGTGGGTCGAATTGGAATAAAACCATTGAAAGACTTGATGCTTGGACACCTGTTAATAATACAGGGAGGTATCCACGAGCAGATTACTTATCGGATAAAAAGTTTACAGATTTGAGTGTAGAAGATGGTAGTTTTGTAAGATTTCAAAGTGCAAACTTGTCGTATCAGTTGCCTTCAAAATATGTAAAAGATATGGGCTTAAGTAGTTTAAAAATATATTCCAATATTGATAATATATATGTATGGACAAAATATTCAGGATATGACCCCGAAGTAAGTGTGGCCAATGGGCAAAGAGCCATTACAAGTGCTGGATTGGACTACGGAGCATATCCAAGAACATTAAATGTTTCTTTTGGTGTTAATGTTGGATTTTAAAAGATAAAAAGATAAAAAGATGAAAAATAATATAAAATTTTACGGATTTTTGACCTTGCTATTAGTATTAGTAAGCGCGTGTCATGACGATTTAGATAGATTACCTCAATCAAATATATCTCAAGATAATTTTTACAATGATCTTACTGAATTAGAGATTGGTTTAGCAGGAGTATATGATGTATTGGCAAAAACTAAAGACGGCTATGGTGAAGGTTTTATGAAGATGGGTGTCCATGGTAGCCATGTTGCTACAACGTTTATAGGAGCTACCAAACAAAATACACAGGCATGGTTTACTTTTGACAATTCAGAAGAATCTTTTTGGCGTTTTTGGGGGAGTAGTTACAAATTAATTTACAGAGCCAATCAAGTAATTGATCGTGCAGCTTTAATAGAAGTAGAAGGTGCCAATGACGTTGTGTTAAAGAACCGAATGGTAGCCGAAGCTAAATTTTTAAGAGCTTTGATGTATTTTAATTTGGTTCGTTTTTGGGGTGATGTACCCTTAATAAAGGAAGAATTATTGGATTTAAACAATGCAAGTTCACCTAGAGTTTCCTCAAAAGAGGTTTATGATTTTATTATAGAAGACTTAAAATTTGCTGAAGCTAATTTATTTAATGCCTCATGGGTTGCTGCAAATAGTCCTAGTTATTCAGGAGCAGATTTAGGTAGAGCAACTATTGGAGCCGCAAAAGGAATGCTGGCTAAAGTTTATTTAACAAGAGCTTCTTACCCTTTAAAAGAAGAAGCGTATTACCAAATGGCTTATGATAAAGCCAAAGAGGTGGTTGTGATTGATAAACATTATATATTAGATAATGAATATGCAACTTTATTTACTTTAGCAGGAGAAGAATCTCATGAGTGGATGTTTCAAGTTCAGCATGACTATGATCTTTTACAACCTGGTGTTTGGGGAGGTGTTAACAGTCCTAATGGTAATAAAAAAGCTCTTGACTGGGGTAATGGTAGAACTATGGCAACTTTAGAGTTGCTAAACCATTATGATGATGAAGATCCTAGGTTTATACACAATATTGCTCAAGGGAAGTTGAACGCAGATAATTCTATCAAATATGATAAAAATCAAAATAAATCATATTCTCATAAATTTCGATTTTCAACAAAACCAGTGAGTTCATTTAATACGAGTATGAATGCGCCTATATTACGTTATGCCGATATTGTTTTAGTATATGCTGAAGCTGCGGCGAATCTTGGTTTAGATGGCGATGCTTTTGATGCATTGGATATGATTAGAAACCGCGCAAGAGGTTCTCAGAACTTTGCTTTAAACAATGCTAATTTTGTGCCTAGTGCTGGTACATTTCCATTAGCAGTAGATAGGTTATTAACAGGTGATGCTTTGTTTGATGAAATTATGTGGGATAGAGCTAAAGAACTATGTTTCGAAGGAACTTCAAAATTTGATGTTTTTCGTCTGGGAGAGACCAAATTTTTAGAATTGATGCAAGGGCAACAGTGGGATACAGACTTGTCTAAAGATACAAATCCATTAAAAGATGTTCCTTGGGCTAACAATGTACAACCTAAACATATTATATTTCCAATTCCTGAAGCTGAAATAAGAGGAAATAAGTTTATTAGTTCTAGTGATAATAATCCTGGTTGGTAAAAGACAAAAAAACATTGTTAGAAGTTTTTTTTCTAGCAATGTTTTTAAATTTAATAAAAACAATAAAAATGAAAAAAGTAATTATAGTATTAGTCTTTGTATTAAGTGTATCATTCTCATACGGACAAAAATCGGCCGAAAAAAGAGCTAAAGTAAATACCAAAGAAATGGTAAAAGTATTGTCTTTAGATGCAGATAAAGAAGCTCAAGTTTATGAGATTAACCTTGTGAAAAACACAAAGTTAATGGCAAATGATGAAGTTGAGCAATCTAAAGAAGAAAAGAAGGCAAATCAAAAAGTAATTTATGTTGAAGCCGGTAAAAAATTTAGAGAAACTCTTGGTTTAGATAAAATGAGAGAGTGGTGGGCATATAAAGATGCACAAAAAGCGACTAAGAAGAATAAATAGTAAATTTTTTGTAAAAATAAAAAAAGAAGACTTTACTATTTTATTTAGTAAAGTCTTTTTTGCATTAAAAGAAGGATTGAAACGGGTTTCTTATAAGAAAAATAGAACCTAGGATAAAACATAAAATACAAAGAGAAAATATTTATCAAAAAAAGAATAAGATGAAGAAGTTAATTTTTAAAACAATGCTAATCGCTTTGTTTTGTTTAAGTACAGCTTGTACTTGTAATAAAGGTGAGTGTGAAAATAAACCAAAAGAGTTAACAGGAACTCTAGATGGTTATTATGACGGTAAAGAAGTGAGTGCTTCTATGCGACGCTATATTGAGCAGTGGAATCAAACAGAACCTTCTCAAAATGAATTTTATACAAGTTTTAGCTACCAAACAATGAAGGGCTTAAACTATGAAGAAGGAATTTCAAGAAGAGACCCTAGTACTGTAATTAAAATTGAAGACACGTACTATGTATATTATACGCGTAGTCCAAAAACAATAGCACCCGTTGGTTATAAAAAAGCGACCAAAGAAATTCCTGCCAATACTTGGGATATGTGTGATATTTATTATGCAACATCTAAAGATGGTAAAACTTGGGAGGAAAAAGGTATTGCTGCGGCTCGAGGTCCAGAAGGAGAATTTGATGATCGTAGTGTTTTTACTCCTGATATTATGGCGTATAAAGGGAAGTATTACTTGTATTACCAAGCAGTAAAATTTCCATATACAGAACGGTCTAAAAACGTAATTGGCATGAGTTGGTCAGATAGTCCGACAGGGCCTTGGCATCGTTATCCTAAACCAGTATTAGTTTCTGGTAAACCCGGTAAGTTTGGTAAAGATTCAGAGAAAAGATCTAATATTACCGAGTATGGAGATTTTGATAGTCAAAAAGTACACGACCCTAATTTAATAGTTAGAGATGGCAAAATTTGGATGTATTACAAAGCACATCCAATGGGTGTGGGGAGTGAACATGATGCTCCACGAGGAGTTGGGCTTAAAAAACCGTACCCAAATTTTTCTATGGGTGTTGCTATTGCTGATGGTCCAGAAGGTCCTTTTATAAAACATCCTTTAAATCCGATATCAGCAAGTGGTCACGAAGCACTAGTTTGGCCATATAAAGATGGTGTGGCATCTATGATTACGGCAAATGGGCCAGAAAAAAACACTATTCAATGGGCAAAAGACGGAGTAAATTTTGAAGTGAAAGCAAATATTGTTTTACCTCCAGACGCTGCAGGATTGTATTGCCCAGACAAGTATGATGATACCAAAAACGGACAAGGATTTACATGGGGTGTTTGTCATATTGCCCAGTCAAAATCGAAACCATGGGCATATTTAATTGGATTTAAATGTGATTTAAGTCAGGGGATAGAAAATTTAAACCACAAGAGAGAGAACATTCGTTTTGATGAAGAATCTAGAAAAAAATCAACTACACGTAAATAATAATTAAGAAAAAGGTCACGTCACCTTTATTTGGTGTCATTAATTATAATATGGAATAGTTTTTGTTTTTTTTAATTACAAAATGAAGCACATTATAATAGCAGAAATAAATATGAAAAAAATAAGTATTGTATTCAGTTTTATCTTCTTTAGTGTAACTCTTTTTTCGCAAAAGAATTACAAATCCGATTGGGAAAGTCTTTCTAAACACAATGAATCTCCTGAATGGTTTAGAGATGCTAAATTTGGAATCTATTTTCATTGGGGTCCTTATTCGGTTCCTGCTTTTGGGAATGAACACTATCCTAGAACCATGTACGGACATATAAGTGGAAAACAGCCCAAACCAAAAACAAATAGAGAAGAGGGTGTAGGAGTCGGATTCCAAACCTATCGTGAGCATAAATTTCATAAAGGAAATTTCGGACAGCCGAAAGATTTTGAATACCACGATTTAATTCCATTATTTAAAGCACCTAATTTTGATGCTGAAAAATGGGCAGACTTATTTCAATTATCTGGGGCTAAATTCGCAGGGCCTGTAGCCATGCATCATGATGGTTATGCCATGTGGAATTCTAAAGTAACTCCTTGGAATGCAGCTCAAACCGGACCTAAAGTTGATGTTTTAGACGCATTGGCAAAAGCCATTCGAAAAAGAGATATGAAACTGATAACTACGTTTCATCATGCAAAAATAGGACGCTATGCTGAAGGATCTAAAAAGCACCGTTGGCATTATTACGGCCGCGAAAAATATTTAGAAAGACAGGCTCCTGAACGCGTTGGAAACGATTCGGAGGCGCTTCAAAAATTATACGGAACAATGCCGTGGGGTGAGTTTACTGGTATGTGGAATGATATGTTAGAAGAGGTGATAGACAATTACCAACCAGATATAATTTGGTTCGACTCTTGGTTAGACCGTTTGCCACAACAAAATAGACAAGAATTTGCTTCATATTATTTGAATAAAGCAAAGAAGTGGAATAAAGAAGTTGTGATAACCTATAAGCAAAAAGATATGCCTCAAAATGTAGGGGTGTTGGATTTCGAAAAAGGAAGAATGGATCAAATGACCGATTATACTTGGTTAACAGACGGAACCATTAGTGATGGTTCTTGGTCTACAACAGGTAGTTGGTCGTATACCGAAGAGTTAGATATCAAAACGTCTAAAACATTGCTGCATATCTTGATTGATATTGTTAGTAAAAATGGAAATTTCTTATTGAATATATCTCCAACTGCTGACGGAATCATACCTGAAGCACAACAAAAAAGTTTGTTAGAAATGGGGGTTTGGCTAAGAGCTAATGGAGAAGCTATTTATGGTACTAGATCTTTTGTAACTTATGGTGAAGGACCTAAAAGACTGCAAGGAAGCGGGCATTTTGTGTCTATGACAAAACCTTATGACGACGAGAATATTCGTTATACAACAAAAAATAATACGGTTTATGCCATTCAAATGGGATGGGCAGGTAGTCAAAAAGAAGTGTTGTTAACAGCCTTTGCAAAAGATAAATTAGGTGCAACCAAAATTAAAGATATTTCTGTATTAGATTCTTCAGAAAAAATAACGTGGAAGCTAACAGAAAAAGGATTGCTGATAACAACACCATTTAAAGCTTCAAATAAAAAGGCACTTGTTTTTAAAATTGAAACCAAAAATGGTTGGAAAACAATGAAGTCTGATGAAAAACCTTTAGAAAGAGCTGTTATTGAAATAGATGGTTAAGCTATCATAAACGTGAATTAAATGAAAAATAGTGTACAGTTCTTGCTAATTTGTTGTGTGTTTTTAAACGTATCTTCATTATTCTCGATGTCTTATAAAACAAACGAAACTAAATCAAAAACGCTGTACTACATTGCTACAGATGGAAAAGACGAGAATGACGGTTCCATACACCATCCATGGAGGACCTTAAAGCATGCTTTTAGTCAAGTAAAAGGAGGTGAAACCATCTTTTTTAGAGCAGGAACCTATAGAATTGAAGTAGAGCTCAAAAACTTTAAAACAAAAAATGGAGCACCCATCACTATTGAAGCGTACGCAAATGAAAAGGTAGTTTTTGACGGGACAAGACCATTGGATGCTAATTGGAAATTTTGGAAAAATGGAATTTACCGCACTATTGTAAACCAGCCTTTTTGGCAATTGTTTATAGATCAAGAGTTAGGAGATATGGCACGATGGCCAAATACCTCTTTTGAAAATGATAGTATTTGGAGAATGACCCAATCTATGAGAAGTATAGATGGAGGTTTCCATAAAGAGAAATATACTGGAAAAAGTAGGTTTGGGCTTGTTTATGACAAAGATTTTAAAACAAGTAAAGAGGCAGGTTTTTGGGAAGGAGATAGCCGTTATGAGAATATTACTTCATTAGAATCCCTTGCAGAAAGTAATATTAACTTTACCGGTGCTTATGCAGTGTTGAATGTAGGAAACTGGCTTACCTGGACACGTGAAATTACAGAACATAAAGAAGGGCAAGCATTTTTTAGTTATGATACTTCTGGGATGGAAGAACAATTTTTGAAAAGTCATGGTGCTTATTATATTTATGGTCTTGTAGCCTTGGATAAGGTAAACGAATGGTGGTATGATAAAGATTCAAAATTTTTGTATTACAAACCAGCATCCAAAAAAAGTCTTAACGAGCAGCGTTTTCAACTGCGTGACCAAGATTTTGCACTAAAATTTACCAAGAGTCAAGATATTAGTATTAAGGGAATTCGGTTTTTTGCAACGGGTTTTTTTTCTAAAATGTCGGATCGAATCAGTTTTGAAGATTGTAGGTTCGATTATATGTCTGCAAACAAATTAGCCATTGGAACTACCAATTGGTTTACAAAGTTTAACAAAGCAGGAAAAAACTACAATTATGCAACATCGTTTTTTAAAGGAACGGACTGTAAATTTATAAACTGTACCGTTTCAAAATCTAATGCACCTGTTTTTTTAGTGGGAGAAAAAATGACGATTGAAAACTGTATTTTCGAAGATATAGAGTGGGATGCAAATTCGGATGGTTCCTCAGGTTCTATCATGTTAGGTAAGGATTGTACGATTACCAGATCTGTGCTAACAAGAGCAGGAAATTCTGAAGGAATTCGACCGAAAGGAACTGGTTGTACTGTTCGATTGAATCGCATTTTTAATGTAGGTAATTTACAGCATGATGGCTCGGGAATAAATGTGGGTACCAAAGATCAAGTCAATGCCTTGATTGAATTTAATTGGGTACATGATTCTAACAGGCAAGGAGTCCGATTTGATTACCATGGAACGAGTATTCTTAATGAAGATGATGCTGTTTATGGTGATGGTGTCCTTAGAAACAATGTAACTTGGAAAACTCAACCAAATCAGGTAAAAGGCGATCGTCATTTGATTTTAAATAATACGGTAATCAATATTAGTCAATATAAAAATCCTTTCGAAGAACAGTTTAATATGAGTGTTCATGGCTTTAAAGCCATGCATGAAATTGAAGCCAATGCACACAGTATTACAAGAAACAATTTAGCGAAACTGGCACATAGAAGTTGGAGACTTGAATTAAAAGGTAAAAACAAAGAATTTACGGTTCGTAAAGATGGGTATATCCAACCCAAAGCACAAACTTTACCAGGAGTCAATGATCACAATACAAATATTCCTGGAGCTGCATATTTATATTTAAGAGATCCTGAAAATTTAGATTTTAGGCCTAAAAAAGGCAGCCCGATTGTAGATGGAGGTATCATAGTTACAAAACAAGAAATTCCTAGCAAGGAATACCAGTATACTCCAATTACCTTTGAAGGCTCTGCACCCGATATTGGTGCATATGAATATGGAGCCAAACAGTATTGGATTCCAGGAAGACAATTAGAAACAGCCACAACACCGATACCAAAAAATAAAAGTATAGCAAAGATAGATGCTGACTTGATGTTTTTAGAGGCTAAAAAAGCGACCAAGCATATTATTTATCTTGGAGGCTCAGGAGATAAATTAAAGAGAGTTGCAAAACTGAAGGATTCGAATATTTATTCCCCTAAAGAACTAACCGCAGGTGCCACTTATTTTTGGAGAGTGGATGCAATAGTTGCTGGTAAAGTGGTTAAAGGAGAGGTTTGGAGTTTTACCGTTGCAAAGCAATAGGAGTTAAATTTTCAGGTATTTTAATGATATCAGTTTATTAGCGAGAAAGAGATGATTGAAGGTAGTATCAATTCTCATATTTAAAAATAAAAAACAAAAAATAGTTGTAGTATGAAACAAGCATTCTTTCTTTTTGTGAACTGTGTATTTATATCAGCTGTAATTAATGCACAAGAAAATAAGATTTTTCCAGGTGTGGTACCTAATGAGAAACCTAATCAAGAATTAAGTGCAGCTATGCATCGCATGTACGATCGTTGGAATCCACACGAAGATAGAGATAATGAATTGTATAGTAATTTTAAGTATTCAAAGTTAACAGGTTTTGATTATCCAGTAAGTACATCAAGAAGAGATCCTTCTAAAGTGATAAAGATTGATGGAACTTATTATGTTTGGTATACGAAAAGAAGTACAATAATTGCTCCATCAGGTCCTAATGCTGCGACAGATAAAATACCTTCTGCAGATTGGGATCTTTGTGATATTTGGTATGCAACTAGTAAAAATGGTTTTGATTGGGATGAGAAAGGAGTAGCTATTGAAAGACCTGAAAAAGGAATATATGGTTGGCGTTCTGTTGCAACACCAGATATTTTAATTTGGAAAGGGAAATATTACTTATACTATCAAGGGTTTAATGAGATCCCTTTTAAAGATGGAGATAAAGCAGCTGCTACTATTGCTGAGGCTAGCTCTCCAGATGGACCTTGGGAAAGATCTGATAGAGTTATTGTTGATTTTGGAGATAAAGATGATTGGGATGCAAATGCAATTCATGACCCTTATCCGTTAATTTACAATGGTAAAATTTATATGTATTATAAAGGATCTCCTGGTAAAGGAGGTAGAGAAGGTACTCTAATAAGAGCTCAAGGACTAGCTATTGCAGATGACCCATATGGACCATACACAAAATCACCACTAAATCCGGTTATTAATTCTGGTCATGAGACAGGCTTATTTCCTTACAAAGGAGGTATTGCTGCTATTATTAGTTTAGATGGTCCAGAAAAAAATACAATTCAATTTGCTCCTGATGGAATTAATTTTAATTATATGAGTATGATTCAAATGCCTCCTATTGCTCCAGGACCTTTTGTTCCTGATGCATTTGCAGATAATAAAGACGGAAGAGGTATTACTTGGGGATTAATGCATATGGATGCTTATACTCCGGAAGGAATTAAGTACACCAAGCTTGCTCGTTTTGATTGTGATTTAAGTCTAGATATCAATCGAGAAAAATTCAAAAAAAACAACTTAAGACTTAATGAAGATACTTATTTACAAAAGTCAGTTAAATTGTATTACTCGTTAAAAAAAGAAATACTAAAAGATCAAAAGACACTTGATAAAAATACAATTCAAAATTAATACCTCATTATTATGAAACACTCATATAAGATTTTATTTTTTTTATGTTTCACTATTTTTAATGGTTTAGCACAAAAGCAGATATACGTGTCGCCAGGGAATACGAAAGCTCTTAAGAAAGCAAAAGCAACTATGCCTACACAAGTTTTTAAAGGAAAGTTGAAAATTGGAGATAAAATATTTTGGCGCGTAGATGCTGTTAGGAATAATAATATCGTTAAAGGCGAAGTTTGGAGTTTTACGGTTGGTAAATAAAAAAAAATATGGTATTAAGGTTTTTTATTATTGTTGGATTGCTTTTTAATGCTGTAATAGGCTTTGCTCAAAAAAACAAAGAAAAACCTAATGTTATTGTTATATTAACAGATGATCAAGGGTATGGTGATATGAGTTGTAATGGCAATCCATTTTTGAAAACACCTGCTATAGATACACTTCAAGAAACCTCCGTAATTCTTAGTGATTTTCATGTAGATCCAACCTGTGCGCCAACACGTGCAGCTCTTATGACGGGTCGTTATTCTGCAAGAGTAGGCGTGTGGCTAACTATTAAGGGAAGGCATCATTTAAGGAAAGATGAAGTTACTATTGCCGATGTTTTTTCTGATAATCAATATGAAACTGCCATTTTTGGAAAGTGGCATTTGGGTGATAATTATCCATTCCGTCCTCAAGATAGAGGTTTTAAAGAATCTTTAATTCACGGTGGAGGAGTAGTTGGTGAAATTCCCGATTTTTGGGGGAATAATTATTATGATGATACTTACTTTAGAAATGGAAGCCCAGAAAAGGTTAAGGGCTATGCAACGGATGTTTGGTTTGATGAAACTAAAAAATTTATTACAAATTCAACTAAAAAAGACAAACCGTTTTTTGTTTACCTGTCTTTGAACGCTCCTCATGGTCCATTACATGTGCCTGAAAAATATGTAAAAGCATATTTAAATAATGATAGTATCCCAAAAAAAAGAGCCTTATTTTATGGAATGATCGCTTCAATTGATGAAAATTTAAAAAAATTGAGAAGTTTTTTAAAGGATCGGGATGTAGATAAAAATACAATCATAATATATATGACCGATAATGGTACTGCTAGTGGTGTCTCTCAAAAGGTAACCCAAGACGGAAATCAATTTAAAGTGGTGAATATTGATGGGTTCAATGCGGGATTAAGGGGTAAGAAAGGGACTCCATATGAAGGAGGTCACAGAGCAGCTTGTATGATTCATTGGCCACAAGGAAATTTAAATAAAGCGAAGGAAATTTATCAACTTACAGCGAATATTGATGTTCTACCAACATTAATAGATTTGGCAGGTTTAAAATTAAAGAATCAAATAGATTTTGATGGTAAAAGTTTTAAATCATTGTTATACAATCCACAAAATGAAAATTGGTCTGATAGAACAATTATAGTGAATGATCAAACTGAATTCAAAAAGGAGATTGAAAACGATTTACCTATTAAATACAAGGAGTTTTCAGTAATGAATGAAAAATGGAGATTGGTTGGGGATGAATTGTATGCTATTGATAAGGATCCCAGACAAACAATGGATGTTAGCAGTAAATATCCCAAAATAGTGAACCAATTAAAAGGGGCTTACGAAAATTGGTGGGCTGATGTTTCTGAAAAATTTGACACTTATAATAGAACAATTATAGGAAGTACGCACCAGAAAGAAATTAGATTGGACGCTCAATTTTGGCACGGAGCCAAAAAAGTTTTCAATCAGCAACATGTCAGGTCTGCTGTGCATGCAAATGGATTTTGGGATGTAGAAGTTGAATCGTCAGGGAAATATAGAGTTGAACTAAGAAGATGGCCGCGAGAACTTAACAAGGCAATTAATGAAATAGGTGAATTACCAATATTAAATGCTGCTACTCATGATTTAGGATATCGTCTGTATAAAAGTAAAAGCGAAAAAATAGAGACTGTTTCAGCAAGATTAAAAGTAGGCGGTTTTGATAAAATGGTTGCGGTGTCTCCTAATGATAAAAAAATCACTTTTGAAGTTGCATTAGAAAAAGGAAAGGTCAATTTAAAAACATGGTTCATCAACAATAAAGGAGAGGAATGGGGCGCTTATTACGTGTATATAAATAGAAAATAACAGCAAATTAAAATTAACATAAAAATGAAACAAACAACTTTTTTGATAATATATAGTGTAGCTTTATTAATGACTTGCGCTTTATTTGGGCAAAATCCTTCTAAAAAACCAAATGTCATTTTAATTATGACAGATGATCAAGGTAGGGGAGATTTGGGATGCTACGGAAATACAATTATTAAAACACCAACCATAGATAAGCTTTATAATGAAGGTGTACATTTAGATAATTTTCATGTTTCCACTACCTGTGCTCCTTCTAGAGCTGCATTGTTAACAGGTCGACACACAAACAGATTAAATTGTTTTCATACCATTGCAGGACGTTCTTTACTTTTTGAAGACGAAGTTTTGCTTCCAGAAGTATTGGCGCAAAACGGGTATACTACGGCTATGTTTGGTAAATGGCATTTGGGAGAAAACTACCCTTTCCGTCCAGAAGACAGAGGGTTTCAAAAAGTAGTACGCCACGGAGGTGGAGGTATCACCCAAGGACCAGATTATTGGGGGAATAATTATTTTGATGATACTTATTGGGTTCGCAATCAAAACGAAACTACTACAAGTACTCAACCTTTTAAAGGGTATTGTACCGATGTATTTTTTGATGAAGCGAAAGACTTTATAGTTGCCAATAAAGACCAACCTTTCTTTGCTTATATTTCTCCAAATGCACCTCATGGTCCTTTGAATTTACCAATGGAATATTACAAATTGTATGAAAAAGAAACTGAATTAACCGAAAATCACAAGAGGTTTTATGGTATGGTTACTAATATTGATGACAATATCAAACAACTTCAAAACTTGTTAAAAAAATTAAAAATTGATAGAAATACCATCTTGATTTTTATGACAGACAACGGAACTGGAGCAGGAAGACCTAAAAAATTAAAGGGAAAGAAAGTTGGTTTCGATGGCGGCTTGAGAGGACATAAAGGTAGCCAGTATGAAGGAGGACACCGTGTTCCTTTTATTATGTACTGGCCTGACGGAAACATTACTGGAGGAAAAACGGTAGACAACTTACTTGCACATTACGATCTATTACCTACAATGGTTGATTTGTTAGGTTTGAGAACACCCCACACAAAACCTTTAGACGGTAAGAGTTTTGCTCCCTTATTGAAAGACCCAAATTCTGAATGGGAAAACCGTATTTTATATGTAGATACCCAACGTTTACAAAATTTGGTAAAAGGAAGAATGTATACTGTAATGGACGATCAATACCGCCTTGTAGATGGGAAAGAACTCTATGATATCGACAACGATCTCGCACAAAAAAACAATGTGATACAAGAACATCCTGAAGTAGCAGCGAGATTGGCCGTAGGTTATGAAAAATGGTGGGACTCTTTTGATGCTCCAAAATTGAATAGCACTTATGCCTATATAAAAGTAGGGAGTACATACGAAAACCCTTCTAGAATTAGTGTACATGATATGCTTTCGGGAAGATTAAACAAAGCATGGCATCAATACGGAGCGGCTAAAGCAGACAAAGCAAATGGACGATGGAAAATTGAGTTTGTTGAAGAAGGGAACTATAAAATTAGCCTAAGAAGGTTTCCACGTGAAAGTGGTTTGGCAATCAACGATACGTTTCCTGCTGAGTTAAAAAGAAAAGAATTGCAGTTAACGATGCCAGCAGCTACAAAAACAAATTTTAAAAAGGGCTATCTGTACGTTGCCGATTTTAAAGCGGAAAAACTAATTGAACAAGGTGATGAGGAAGTGGTTTTTGAAATGAAATTACCAAAAGGAAAATTTGATTTAGAAGCAAGTTTGTTTGATACAGAAGACCGTATTTTTCCAGCCTATTATTTATATATAGAAAAAATGTAGAACTAAGAAATAGCCACACCGATTATAGATTAAAATTAGTAAGAATGTTTAAAAAAGAGATAAAAATTACGAAGCGCTATATTGGATTGTTTATATGTTGTTCAGTTTTAACAGTAACTCAGGCGCAAAAGAATACTAAAAGTTCAACCGAACTTAGGAAAGGGGAAGAACCAAAAAGAAGTGCCGCATTTCAAAGATATCAATCCGGAAATCTTGAGTTTGAAGCTGAAAACCGCTTTTTCCCTAGCTTTAGTTATTCTTTAACAACAGGGCTTGGGTATTTTGGAAATCCAAAAGAAGATGCGCTAATTACAGAAAAATTAAAAGGCTATAAAGCGCCTTCTGGTGTTCCTCAATTAGTGAAACTACGTAAGAATCAGCAACCGTTGAGGGCAGCGTATCATTTGCGTCATGGTTTGGAAGGATTTAAAGAGAATACAACTTTTAGGGATGTTACAAGTCCTATTAAAATAGGAGATACCTATCATATTTGGTACAGCAAATCTTGGGGAGTTCCACCAGTTGGACAAAAAAATGGTTCACAAGAATCTTATCAGGATATTAAAGGAGATTGGAAACGTATTTACTCATGGGATTTTGTATCGATATGGCACGCCACTTCAAAAGATACTTATCATTGGGAAGAACAAGGAGTTGCTCTAGAGCCTGGTCCTACAGGGGCGTTTGATGATCGTTGTGTATTTACACCAGATATTTTAGTTGCTAACGGAAAGTACTATATGTACTACCAAGTTGCTAAATCACCGCACGTATATAAAGAGGGGCCTCATAGTATTGCAATGGCTTGGGCAGACAATCCAAACGGACCTTGGACAAAATCGAAAGACTTAATTTTAACCCCTAGTAAGCCAGGTCATTTCGATTCAAAAAAAGTACACGATCCTAGCATCATTGTAAAAGGTGGAAAATATTATTTGTATTACAAAGGAGATGGCGAACATAATAACCGCAAACAGTTTGGAGAACCCTTTTATATTGGTTGGGGTGTAGCTATTGCAGATAAACCTGAAGGGCCTTTTGTGAAATCTGAGTTAAATCCTGTGGTTGTTGGAGGGCATGAGGTTGTTATTTTTCCATATAAGAGCGGTGTATGCGGTATCGTGCGTCAAGGACCAGAATTGTATAGCATGCAATATGCTGCTGATGGATTAAATTTTGAATTGGTATCGCATGTAACAGATGTGCCACATGCTGGTACTTTTTTTAGACAAGGTAATTACAAAGATATTGATCAATTTGTGGCAAAATTTCCAAGATGGGGGCTTTCTCATGGGTATCGATTGGGGTCTCGTGAAGCTTTTATTATTCGTTATGATGTGGAGTTTGGAAAAAAGAAACATTAATTTTAATAAACAAAATCTAGGGTCACTTCTCTTTGATTAATCATTTTATGTTATTTTTTGGGATATATGAACTCATTTATGAAGATATATTTATCCAAATTTGCCTTAGATACTTTTTGAAAAGAAATTGATTATGAAAATGAAAGGAATAATAACGATATGCTTATTTTGTACAACTTTGAGTTTTGCTCAAAAAAAGCCTAATATAGTTTTAATTTTTACTGATGACCAAACGTATTCGTCAATACATGCTTTGGGTAATAAAGAAATTATAACACCAAACATGGATAAAATGGTCGAAGAAGGGACCACATTTACACATGCTTATAATATGGGTTCTTGGAGTGGAGCAGTTTGTGCTGCATCTAGAGCAATGATGATTTCTGGAAGGTTTGTTTGGAGAGCTAATAAATTTAGACATAAATGGAATAAAAATAACCCTGATGCACTAGATAAATCATGGAGTAAAATACTTGAATCTGGAGGATATGAAACGTATATGACCGGAAAATGGCATGTAGATGCACAAGCTCAAAAAATATTTAATAATGTTGCACATGTTCGTCCTGGAATGCCAAAAGATGCATGGAAATCAAGGGAAATAGTAGCTAAATTTAAAGCAACTCCGCGTTTAAAAATAAGTGGTTCAGGAAAAATAATGCCACTTGGCTATAATCGCCCCAAAAATGTAAATGATACTTTATGGTCTCCTACAAACACTAAACTTGGAGGATTTTGGGAAGGAGGAAAGCATTGGAGCGAGGTTTTAGCCGATGATGCTGTTAGTTTTATTGATAAAGCAAAGACAAAAGACGATCCGTTTTTCATGTATTTAGCCTTTAACGCACCACATGACCCTAGACAAGCACCTCAAGAATACATAGATATGTATCCATTAGATAGCATTTCTGTTCCAAAGAGTTATATGCCTGAATATCCTTTTAGACATCAGATAGCCAACAGTAATGATTTAAGAGATGAAGCTTTAGCGCCTTTTCCTAGAACTAAATTTGCCATTAAAGTGCATACCCAAGAGTATTATGCAAGTATCACCCATGTTGATGCACAGATAGGGGTTATTATGGATGCCTTGAAGAAATCTGGAAAGATGAATAATACATACATATTTTTTACAGCAGATCACGGTTTAGCGATGGGACGACATGGTTTATTAGGAAAACAGTCTTTATTTGATCATAGTATACGTCCTCCAATGATTGTAATAGGACCAGAGATTCCAAAAAATAATAAGGTGGAAGCTGACGTGTATTTACAAGATGTTATGGCGACATCAATAGAAATTGCAGGTATTGAAAAACCCGAATATGTAGAATTCAATAGCTTTTTAGACTTGGCTAAAGGTGAAACTGAAAAAAGTCATTATGAAGCTATTTATGGTGCTTATCTAGAAGTGAACAGAATGATAAGAAAAGACGGGTTTAAGTTATTAGTATACCCTACGCTTAATAAAGTGTTGCTTTTTGATTTAAAAAAGGATCCAGAAGAGATGAATGATATTTCTGAATATCCTACTAATAAAGAAAAAGTAAAGTTTTTATTTACAGAATTACTACAATTACAAAAGGATATGGATGATCCATTAGATTTAACCAATATCTATCTAACTTTATAACAGCTTTAAGTTAATTTTTTGGTATAATACACCAACTTATTTAGTAAGTAGTTGCTTTAGAGGTGCAATATGTTACAAATGTGTTATTATTTGTTTATATCGGTAACATCAATTAAAATATGTGAATCTATTTTTGGAGTCTAAGAAAATAGTTTCTTATTTTTAATTAACATTAAAATTTTTTATTATGAAAAAACAATTACTTATTTTATTTTTATTTGCTTTTACTTTTGTGAATGCGCAACAAATTCAAAATTCTGATTTTGAAGGACCTGATTTACCAGCGAATTGTAATGGAGGTGAGGAGCATGTTAATGAAGCCCAACCTGCAAGAACAAAAGTTATGCAGGATGATGGTAGTTGGTATCGTTGTGGAGGTACAAGTATTGAAGTTGATGGTGCTGAGGGTAATGTTTTGGTTAGTGTGTCTAGTAAAACACCTAGTATAAGACAAACAATTTCAAACCAAGTTACTGTAGGTGAGGCTATAGCTGCAGGTACGTGGTACAGAGTTAAAGTGAGATTAAAAAATAGAGGAGCGCATGTTAATAATGAGAACAATGTAACTATATCATTTAGACATTTGAATGATGTTAATGTTGTGGTTCCAGGTGTTGCATTAATATCGGGTGAGGATTCAACTTTATCAGTAGTCGATAATGTTTTGCTTATTCCTTATGATTCATTTGATAATACAGAATATTCAACATTTGAATTTGCTTTTCAAACACCAAGTACGTTACCAGTAGGGGCAGATGTAAATGGAAATGGAACCACTGCAAACACAGGTTCGGCAACTTACCATGAAGGTGTGGTTATTCAGATGACTAGGCCAAAAGTTAGCTCTAGTAGTAATGCTGCCGATGATATTTTTATTGCAGAAGTTTCTATGTTGGAAGATACAACAGCTAGTGTAAAAGAATTGAAGCAATTCAATTTTAGTTTTGCTCCTAATCCTACTAAAAATATTCTTAGGTTATCAGCGGTTAACAAAATTGAAAGTGTAGAATTATTTAATCTTTTAGGTCAAAAAATCTTACAAAAAGAATTAAATTCAAACAATGAAACTATTGATATTTCAGGTTTGGATAGAGGAGTTTATGTAATGAATGTTACAATTGATGGTTCAAAAGGTTCTTTTAAAATTATAAAAGAGTAATCTTTTTATAATTTATTAAACATAGAATGCATCTAAGAATAGTTTCTTAGGTGCATTTTTTTTGCGAATGGGAATTACGTGGTATTATAAGTGAGGTTTGTGGCACTACAATAATGAATGGATAATTAATTTTGACTTAATTATAAATCAATTATTGAACACTATAATGAAAGCAACACAATACAATGGGAATAAAACATTCTCAATAATCGAAAAAGAGAAAGAAGCACCTGTGAAAGGTGAAGTAAGAATTAAAGTTGCATTTGTAGGTGTATGTGGAACTGATGTACATATTTATCATGGAATGATGGATAAACGTGTAAATATTCCTGTAACGATTGGACATGAAATGTCTGGTGTTATCGATGCCTTGGGAGAAGGAGTAACAGAATATGCAGAAGGAGACAAAGTTGTGGTTCGCCCATTAGATGATCGTTTGGTAAAAGCATCAGACAAAGGATTCAACCATATTTGTGAAGAATTAAAATTTATTGGGATAGATAACCCTGGTGCAATGCAAGAATATTGGAATGTACCGGCCTTTACATTGCATAAGTTAAAAGAAAATACCGATTTAAAGTTAGCCGCTTTAATAGAGCCATTATCGGTTGCAACGCATGATGTTAGATTAAGTGGTTTGGTGGCTGGTGAAACAGCTGTTGTTTTAGGAGGTGGGCCAATAGGTTTATTAGTTGCCATGGTTGCTAAAGAAGTTGGAGCTAATGTAATTATTTCTGAAGTAAATGAGGCAAGAATAGCTAAAGCAAAGTCTTTAGGATTTGATGCTGTAAATCCAATTAAAGTAGATTTAGTTACCTACGTAAAAGACAAAACAGAAGGTCGTTTGGCCGATGTAGTTTTTGAAGTAGCAGGTGTTCAACCAGCTTTAGATGTTATGACGGAGGTTGCTGGAATTAGAGGAAGAATTTTAATGGTAGCTATTCATGGTCAAAAGAAAGAGATAGATTTATTTAAATTCTTCTGGAAAGAATTAAAATTAATTGGTGCTCGTGTGTATGAAAAAGAAGATTATGAAAAGTCTATTAATTTAATCACGGCAAATGAATTACCGTTTGATGAGATGATAACAGATGTTCAGCCTTTAAGTAATATTCAAAAAGTTTTTGAGAACATCGACCAAAATCCTGATGGAATGAAAGTTTTAATGGATTGCACATTGTGAAAAAAAATAGATTTTAGCCTTTAATTAATGGCAAAAGATAAGTGCACAAAAAAATAATTTAAATAAACTAAAGGCTAAAGAGTCAGAGGCAAAAAAATAATAAAATGAGTATTTTAAATACATTTAGTTTAGAAGGAAAAACAGCAATTGTTACAGGCTGTAAAAGAGGTATTGGTAAAGCGATGGCTATTGGTTTAGCTGAAGCTGGTGCAAATATTATAGGCGTTAGTGCAAGTATGGAATTATCTAATTCTGATGTTGAAAAAGAAGTTATTGCAAGAGGTAAAAACTTTAAAGGTTACCAATGTGATTTTAGTGACCGTAAAGCTTTATATGCTTTTATAAAAGAAGTGAAATTAGATTTTCCTGTCATTGATATTTTAGTAAATAATGCAGGTACAATATTAAGAGCTCCAGCAGCAGAACATCCAGATGAAATGTGGGATAAAGTTGTTGAAGTAAACCAAAATGCTCAGTTTATTTTAACAAGAGAAATTGGTAGAGACATGATAGAAAGAGGAAGTGGGAAAGTTGTATTTACAGCATCTTTACTAACTTTTCAAGGAGGTATAACAGTTCCTGGTTATGCAGCAAGTAAAGGTGCAATTGGGCAATTAACAATGGCTTTTGCAAATGAATGGGCAAGTAAAGGAGTTAATGTAAATGCTATTGCTCCAGGGTATATTGCTACAGATAATACAGAGGCTTTACGAAACGATCCAGATAGATCAACATCTATTTTAGGAAGAATTCCTGCAGGAAGATGGGGTAAACCAGAAGATTTTGCTGGACCAGTAGTTTTTCTATGTTCAGAAGCTTCAGCTTATATGCATGGTAGTGTAACTTTAGTTGATGGTGGTTGGATGGGCCGCTAGTATAATTAATAAAGCAAAAAATATGTCAGAAATAAAAGAATATAAATTATTTATAAACGGTAAGTGGCAAGATTCATTATCCGGAGAATTAGATACCGTATTTAATCCAACAACAGAAGAAGTTGTTGGTAAAGTACAAAACGGAAATGAGCAAGATGCTGAATTAGCTTTACAAGCTGCTGAAGCTGCGCAAAAGTCATGGAGAAATACACCTCCAAGAAAACGAGCAGAATTACTATTTAGTCTTGCGCAAGAAATTAAAAATAATAGCGATTATTTAGCAAATTTATTAGTTAGAGAGCAAGGTAAATTACTTAAAGTAGCTAAAATGGAAGTTGCTGTTACTGCTTCTTTTATTGAGTATGCTTGTGAAGGAGCAAGGCGAATAGAAGGTGATATTATTCCTTCGGATAACCCTGGAGAACAAATTTGGATTCAAAAAGTGCCAAAAGGTGTTGTTGTTGCTATTACCGCTTGGAATTTTCCATTAGCCTTAGCAGGTCGTAAATTAGGGCCAGCTTTAGTAGCGGGTAATACAATTGTTATAAAACCTACAGAAGAAACCCCTTTAGCGACTTTAGAACTTGGTTATTTAGCAGAAAAAGTAGGAATACCTGCAGGTGTTATTAATATAGTTACAGGTCCAGGACGTACTATGGGTAATGCATTAGTAGAAAGCCCTATTACAAAAATGGTGACCATGACGGGTTCTACTCCTGTAGGTCAAAAAATAGCCGAAACTGCTTCTAAAAATCTGACAAGTTTAATGTTAGAATTAGGAGGAAAAGCTCCATTTATTGTTTTTGCAGATGCTAATATAGAAGCTGCTGTAGATTCAGCATTGCATTCTAAATTCGATAACTGTGGTCAAGTATGTACCTGTAATGAGCGTATGTATTTACATGAAGATATCTATGATGTTTTTATGGAGAAGTTTTTAGCAAAAGTAGCTGTGTTAAAAGTAGGAAACCCTATGTTAGATGATACGGATTTAGGTCCTAAAGTAAATGCTAATGAGGTAAAGAATATGGAAGATTTAGTAGCTATTTCTGTAAAAGAAGGAGCAACAATCGCTCATGGAGGTGGAAGGCCAAAAGGAACTCAGTTTGAAAAAGGACATTGGTTTGAACCTACAATTCTTACAGATGTTTCTCAAGACATGACTATTGTACACAAAGAATCTTTTGGACCGATATTACCTGTTTTAAAATTTAAAGAATTTGACGAGGTAATCGAATATGCTAATGATTGCGAGTTTGGATTAGCAGCAATGGTATTTACAAACGATGTACGTACAATAATGAAATGTACTTCTGAGCTTGAATATGGAGAAGTTTATATTAATAGAGGTCATGGAGAACAGCATCAAGGTTTTCACAACGGTCTTAAATTAAGTGGAACTGGTGGAGAAGATGGTAAATACGGTTTTGAACAGTATTTAGAAAAGAAAACCTTTTATGTAAATTATAACGTATAAGAGCAATTTTATGAGTACAAAAATTTCAAATATAGAAGTTCGTTTATTTAAAGTTCCTTTACCAGAAGTATTATCTGATGCAAAGCATGGAGATCATTTTGATTTCGAATTAGTTACCGTAACCGTTACTTTAGAAGATGGAAGTGAAGGAACTGGATATACCTATACAGGAGGTAAAGGAGGTCATGCTATTAGAGCAATGATAGAACACGATTTTACAAAAGCTCTTATTGGTAAAGATGGTTCAAATATTGAAGAAATTTACGATTTTTTAGAATGGCATATTCATTATGTAGGTAGAGGAGGAATCGCTTCTTTTGCTATTTCTGCAGTAGATATTGCACTTTGGGATATCCGTTGTAAAAAGCAAAATTTACCTTTATGGAAAGTTGCTGGAGGAGCAGATAATACTTGTAAAGCATATTGTGGAGGAATCGATTTAATGTTTCCTTTAGAAAAGCTATTAAATAATATTAAAGGATATTTAGCAAACGGTTTTAATGCTGTTAAAATTAAAATTGGTCGCGATAATTTAGAAGAAGATATAGATCGTATTAAAGCAGTTCGAGAACTTATTGGGCCAGATGTTACTTTTATGGTTGATGCCAATTATTCTATGTCTGTAGAAAAAGCAATTAAAGCAGCAAAAGCATTCGAAATATATAATATTCATTGGTTTGAAGAGCCTACTATACCAGATAATTATAAAGGATATGCAGAAATCTCTGAAGCTACAGGAATGCCTTTAGCAATGGGAGAAAATTTACATACTATTCATGAATTTGAATATGCATTTGAACAATCTAAATTGTCGTTTATTCAACCTGACGCATCCAATTGTGGCGGTGTTAGTGGCTGGTTAAAAGCAGCAAAATTATCTCAGGAAAATGAAATTCCTGTATGCTCTCACGGTATGCAAGAATTGCATGTGAGTTTGGTGTCATCACAACCAAATGCAGGGTGGTTAGAAGTGCATAGTTTCCCTATAGATGAATATACAACTAGACCTTTGGTTGTTAAAAACTTTAGAGCTATAGCATCCAATGATCCAGGTACAGGTGTTGTGTTTAATTGGGAGAAATTAAATCCTTTTGAAGTAAAATAAATTAGACAAAACGTATAAATTACATAAAAAAATGAAAGTATCACAGTCAAATTTCGGAACCTTTATAGAGCAAGAGACACATTTGTTTACACTTAAAAATGATAATGGTATGCTTGTTAAAATTACTAATTATGGTGCTACAGTGACATCAATAGTTGTTCCTAACTCAAAAGGTGAACTCGAAAATATTGCCTGTGGTTTTGATACGTTGGAAGGTTATTTTGGTGAAGAATATAAAGCAAATTCACCTTATTTTGGAGGTACAATTGGCAGATATTGTTCTCAAATAAAAGACGCGAAATTTTCATTAAACGGAAAAGAATATCAATTAACTGCAAACTGTGGAGATAACAACTTACACGGAGGAGCAGTTGGTTTTGATAAAAAAATATGGAATGCTGAAATAATTGAAGGAAACGAGTCTTCTGTAAAAATGACTTTAACTAGTAAAGATTTAGAAGAAGGATATCCAGGAAATGTTGCCGTTTCTGTACAATTTACATTAACAGCGAACAACGAGTTAAAAATTGATTATAATGCAACACCAGATCAAGACACACCGTTAGCGTTAACAAATCACACCTATTTTAATCTAAATGCTTTTTCTTCAACTGTTGAAGATCATATTGTTCAAGTAAATACTTCAAAAAGACAAGCAATGGATGAAACTGGTGCAGGAACTGGTGAAATTGTGAATGTTGAAGGTGAAGCTGATGATTTAAGAAAAGGAAAAAAAATAGGTGATGTTCATACTGAAATAAATGATGGGTTTGAACATTTTTACATCTTTGACAATGCTAATTCCGATTTGCAAGAAGTAGCTTCTATTAAATCTAAAGAGTCTGGAAGATCTTTAACGGTAACAACCACTGAACCTTGTATGTTGTTATATACTGGTAAGTATACATCAGACGGCATAAAAAGAGAAAACGGAGAACAATATGGGAAATTTAGAGGTTTTTGTTGTGAAACACACCGCTATCAAAATGGACCAAATATTGAAGGTTCTCCAAAAACTATTACCAAAGCAGGAGAAAAATTTAAAAGTACTACCATCTTTAAATTTGGATGGTAATTATACAATTAACCGAATATAAATAAACCAAACTTATTATTATGATTGAAGGAATTATTTTAGCCATTGGCGCAGGATTAATGCTAGGCTTATACGCTTTACCAGAAAAATTTACTAAAGATTTTAAATTCGAAAACACTTGGGGTTTATTTTTTATGCTTACCATGTTTGTGGTTCCTGTAATTGCATCACTTACACTTATCGAAGGTTTTGGAGATATATTTGCTTCACTTCCTTTTGATATTATTCTTAAAATGGCCGGAGCCAGTGTTTTGTGGGGAATAGGTGTTATGATGTGGGGAAAAGCGATCAATCATATAGGTTTGTCATTAGGTTTTTCATTGTTTATTGGAACCGTACTTTTAGTAGGATCATTATTACCATTTGTAGTAGATGAAATTCCACCTACAAATACATTTTTAACCATTTTAGCTGGATTAGCTATCGTTTTAATAGGCGTTTTTACCAATGGGAAAGCAGGTTTGATTAGAGAAAAAGATCAAAAAGAAGCTGGAGAAAATCAAAATAAAGGATCGGTACTTACAGGGATATTAATTGCTGTTATTGGAGGGCTATTAGCTACAGGTTTTAGTTATGCCAATGCAGTAGGAAGACCAATTATTCATGAGGCTTGTCAGGCTGCAGGAAATGCAGAATGGGTTACTGCCGTTGCAGTGATGTTTCCAATTTTTATAAGTGGAGGTATTGTCATGGCACTTTATTTTGCTTATGAAATTACTAAGAAAAAAAGCTGGGGAACCTTTAAAACTCCAGCCTTTACTAAAAACCTTGGTTTAATATCAATTATGGCAGTTTTTCATTATGCAGCCTCTGCTTTGTTTGCATATGCAGCCTTTAAATTGGGTGAGGTTGGTAATACTGTAGGGTATGCTATTTTTAATACGGCTTGTGTTGTAACTGCGATTGTGAGTGGTTTACTTACTAAAGAATGGGTAACAGCTTCGCCAAAAGCAAGGAAATTTCTATATTTTGGATTAGCTTGTATGGTTGTAGGTATACTTGTAATTTCTATAGGTAACGGAATATAAAAAGAGTCTTGTAATAGAGACTCTGTGTTTATTAATGATTAAAAAATAAAAAATAGAGGATTATGCAGAATGGAAAATTTTTAAAGATCAGTTACTTGTATGTAATTGTATTGTTTAGTTTGGGGCTTCAAGCACAAACGGTAACGGTTTCAAATACTAGTCAGTTTTTAAATGCACTTGATAATATTGCATCAGGTGCTTCAACAACAGAAATTGTATTAGAAGCAAACACTTATACTATTCCATCAACAATAAATTTAACATCAGCTCATAATGACATTAAAATTTCAGGTTGTGAAGGTGTTTTTATTAATGGAGGGATCGTATTAGAGGCAGTTGATTTTCAAGAATTTTCTAGTGTATCTCCTGGGTTTACCTTATCAAATTCGTCAATTTCAAATCAGATAAAAGTATATGATTTATCAATATTGGGTATTGATGTTTCTGATTTGGGAACATTTAATCATCATGGTTATGGTTTTTCTGATGATTTTAGTACACCATCCATGTTATGGTTGGGTGGAGAGAAAATGGATGTATCTAGATGGCCAAACAAAGATGAAACAATGACTCCTGATCAAATAATACTTCCAAGTAAATGGGAGGATTTAAGGCCAAAAATGAATGGAGCTGTTTCTTATTACAATATGAAAGAAACAGGTATAAAAGACTCTCCAACAGATGGCGTTAAGTTTACATTAGATACAAGTTTAAATACTAAAGTTAATTCATGGAGTTTTTATAAAACATCTTCTACAGAAGAAATTTGGATGGATGGCGTAGTACATTCATCTTGGGAATGGGAATATAACCAAGTTGCTGATATTACAAATGGTGAAATTAAATTACAGAATGGACCTAATTCTTCTTTTACTATTAGTTCTGATAGTGAACGTCAAGTGGATAGTAGTACAAAAGTTTCGCATTTTCATTTCGAAAATATCCCAGAAGAATTAGATACTGAAGGAGAATATTTTATTGATCGTGAAAATATGTTGCTCTATTTTTATCCTCCCTCAGGTTGGGAAAATAAAAAGTTGACCTTATCTATATTAAATGGAGATATGTTTTCAATTGTTGGAGCAACTGGAATTACCATAGAAAATATTGTTATTGAAGCAGGACTTAAAAACGGGATTGTACTTGATGACTCTTCCAGTAATAATTTAATTAATAAATGTATTATTAGGAATTTTAATCAGTGGGGAGTTCGTGTTTTAGGAACCGATAATGTAGTTGATAATTGCGAAGTATACAATGTTGGTGGTGGTGGTGTAAAATTGGGTTTAGAAAAGGATTCATATCATTTAACTCCTGAAAATAATAGGGTACAAAATTCTACAATTCGTAATTTTGCTTGGGATCAAAAGTCGCAAGTACCAGGAGTTACTTTATCGGGTTGTGCCAATAAAGCCATAGGAAATGAAATATATGATGCACCTCATTTTGGTATAAAATATAAACAAGCCAGAGAATGTGTTTCCGAAAATAATAAAGTTCATGATTTGCCTAACTATCATCATTTTGACGGAGGAGCCTTATATATGGGGCTTGGTTCAAAGTTTAATCATCGAGAAAATGTTGTTAAAAACAACACTTTTTTAAATGTTCCAACTAATGGGGTCTATTTAGATAATTATACCAATGGTAATTTTGTAGAAGGAAATGTTTTTTACAATGTTGGAAATTCAACTTCAGGATCAAATTACGGCGCAATTTACAATCATGGAGGTGGTCAGAACACATATACAGATAATGTTGCAATAGACTGTAAAGTATTTATAAAAACAGGTAGTAGCGCAGTAAGAGGCGGAGGGATATCTACCTATAAAAATTTAAAATCTTGGCATAAAAATGTTCAACCTGGAGCAGTGTTTAATAAGTCTACAGGAGCTCATTACAGCGATTATATAACTAAATATAGTGCGTCAAATTTAGTTAATTTTATTGATTATGTGAGTGATTTACCATCCGTTGTAAATACTGTACTTGCTGGTGAAATTTCACTTTCTGATTGGAATACAAAACGTGAGGAGTGGGATGAAATTGGATATTTAGCAATGAAAGATCAAACCAATTCAACAGGAATTAGTGATTGGCTAAAATGGCGTAATTATTTTCAACTACGATATCAATCTTCTACAATTACTAATAATTTAAGTTTAAATACAGACCCAACGCAAGTATTTTCAGGAGGAACAGGTACTTATGGTGCTGTAACTCTAGGTGATGAAAAGGTGTTTTGGGAGTTTAGTGCATACTTTAAAAAAAATGATTCAGGATCAAGAACTGACGCTTTGACTCTACATGTGGCTGAAAATAATGAAGCATTGTCTAATGCACAAACTACAAGTAGTTTTCCTAATTTGATTTCTAATAACTTGATTAATGAAAGTAGTTATAGTGCTTTTAGTTATTCAGGAGGGAACCTTTCAAATTCGATTAATTTAAACCTTGAAAATAGGGGAGATGAAGTTACTACTTCATTACTTGAATGTAGTACTTCAAATACCTGCAATGCTATTGGTTTAGCTAGTTTTCAATATCAAACAGAGGTGTCTTGTATAGACGATGTAAAGAATGATAGTTACACTACTGTTCAGAAAGATGAAATGACTTTAGATTATTCAATAGATTTATCTTCAGGTACAGATAGCAAAATATTCTCTTTGTTTTTTCTGGTAGATTGGGATAGTTTAGGGCAACCAACAGGTCCTTTTGATGCTTCAGTTGTAAATTTACCAGATACAGATTTTATTCAATTTGTAGGAAATCACTCAGATTTTCAAATAAATTCCATAGATAAATTAAGTAGTAACTGTTGGAGTTGGAATAGAAGGGTAAATGTTGAAATTGAATATACTGGGACAGATTTTAACACAGTTCATGAGCTAGAATTAACATTTAATCCAAACAATAATTTAATATCTAAGAACAATGAATTGTACTGTTCGCAGAAAATAAATTTAGCAGTAAAAATTAACAATTCAAGTTTAGCAGTTGATGATTATAATTTGGCATCTAGTTTAGTGTATCCAAACCCAGTGAAAGATGTATTTACCATTTCTAATGATAAGGATATAAAGACAGTAGAAATTTATACTATTCTTGGGCAAAAAATAAAATCTATAGCTTGTAATAAAAAGAAAGTTTTAATTGATTTATCACAATATAGTACTGGAGTTTATTTATTACATGTAAAAAAAGCCAATCGAAATGAGTATATTAGAGTGCTAAAAGAATAGATTTTTTTAGACACAATCTCATAAAATGTGTAAGTTTTCAAAAATCTCAGAATAACTGATTAAATAACAGGTAATATCATTGCTTGTAAGAATCGACAGTTATAACAAACCTATCTAATTGTTTGGATGGATAGGTTTTTTAACTTTGAGCGAATTCTAAAGGAATCAACTAAACCATCTACATTTCTCTAGGATTAAGAACTTACGGTAAAAAATAAGTGTAAGGTTTGTAGTTCGAAAAAAGTAAATTCTTTGTCTTTTGGATGCTAGTTTTAAGCGATATTAAGGTTAGAGGAACTAAAGATAAGTTATTACTGCATGTTGATAATTTAAATAGCTATACATACAATGTGTTCTAATTCTTTGACTCAAATAAGTATGCTATACCAAATAAGAAACACAATGATATATCTAGTTTTGTAAGATAAAAAAGAGCTTGCTTTATCTACATGAAACAGATTTATACAATCAGCTAAAGCATCCTAAGATGCTTTAAACAGAAATGGAAATTTAATGAATAGCTAATCTGTAATACTTCGTAAATATTTAATCCTAGAATTTGACTCAGATGCTGGAACATCGTGGTTTAATGCCCATACCATCATACCGCCTAAATCATTATTTCTTACAATATTAACTTTTTCTTGCAAGCTAGTTTCGCCATTGTTAAATTCTAACACCACAGTTTCTCCTGAGTTGTCTGGATGTGGAATAGTAAAAGAATCAACAGTATTATCTATGGTTATCATATCTACCAAATCTCTATATTGGTAGCTTAATGTATTGCCAGCTAAGTCTTTGCCTTTAGCATAAAATCCTAAACCACAGAAAATCTTTTCACTCGGAACACCATAAACTGAATGTAAATCATTTAAATTACTATCACACCAATCAGGTGTATTTAAATAACCCATTACATTGATTTGATCTAAAAGCTGATGATTGTTTTTTAACCAATCTAATACAGGTTGTCTTGAAATACCAAAAGCACCACTTACATGAAAACCTTCTGGGTGTAATTTATCTCTTAAAGCGGTTACAATTGCGGTTAAAAAACCGGCATCTTCGGTAGTAATTACATGTTCGTAATCAATATCTACACCATCTATATCCCACTTTTTACAAAAAGCCAAAATATTATCTGCAAATATTTCATGTTTTTCGTTTCTAACAAGGTCATTAAATTGTTTGTCTTTTCTCCCCATGCCATTAATACCAAGCGTAACTTTTACGTTATTTTTTTTTGCATCGTTGGTAATCGTTCTTATCATGGTGGTGGTAAGACCTGGTTCCGTTTTACCTCTAATATATACTGTTTCTTCAGCAGTACTACTTCCGTGTGTTAATAAATCTCCTGTATCTGGATTCGCCGGAATTGCGAAAATTATAATTTCATCGATGTGTTTTAATGATTCAGGATCATAATGTTCCCAACCACCATTAAACCAAAATGCGGTTATTGGTACGTGAGTTTGAACAAGATCCTCATCTTCAATTGGATTTTCAATAATTGGATCAGGTTCAGTAGTATCATCTTTTGAACAACTTGTGTTAAAATGAATAAGCGTAATAATAGCTAAATAAAGGAATGTTTTTTTTATCATTTTTAAGTTTTTTTATTGTGTAATACTTCGTAAAAATTTAATCCTAGAATTAGGATCTGAAGTTGAAACATCATGATTTAGTGCCCAAATCATGATTCCGCCAAAGTCATTATTTCTAAGAAAATCTACCTTTTTTGTTAAGCTTTGTTCACTATTATTATATATAAGGTTTAGGGTTTGATTTGGGTTTTCTGGATTTTGAAGCGTGAAGCGGTCTTCCGAGTTTGTAACAGAAATAATTTTTACTAAGTCGCGATAATCAATACTTACTTTATTTTTTTTATCTCTTGCATAAAAAGCAATACCTCCATAAATTTTATGCTTAGGGATACCTAATTCAGTATGTAAAAGAGTAAGTTCTTTTTTAAACCAATTTACAGGTTTGGTATAGCACATCACATTTACCTGATCTAATAAGTGGTGGTATTGCTTCAAAAATTTCCGTGTATGTTCTCGTTGAATTCCAAATGCGCCACTAATATGTATTCCGTGTGGCTTTAATTTATTTGAAAGTGCAATAAATATTTTTCCTAAAAAAACAACATCTTCATCACTTCCAGGGTGTTCATAATCTACATCAACAGCATCAATATGATGTTTCAAACAAAAAGAAAGAATGCTGTCTGCAAAAATTTCGTGCTTTTCATTTCTAACTAATTCATTAAAAATTTTATTCTTTTTACCCATTGCATTAATACCTAAAGTAACTTTAACATTATTTTTTTCAGCATCTTTTACAAGCGTATGTATCATTGTTGTTGTTAAGCCTGCGCCACTATTGCGTTTATAGGTAATTACTCCAGTTGATTTATTTGTGTCAAACTTAAATAAATCTCCAGTTTCTGGATTCGGTGCAACTGCAAATATGATAACTTCATCTAAATATTTCATTGAAGCAGGATCGTAATGATCCCATCCGCCATTAAACCAAAATGCAGTAATAGGTAGCTGTTTTTTAATGCTATTAGTTGGAGAAATAGTATCTTTTGCAAAGCCTAATTCATAGCTATATATATTTAAAGAACTAAGTAAAAAAGTTAAAATTATAGATATTGAAAGGAAGTTCTTTTTTTTCATTGGTGATGGTTTAAATATTTAGTAAATAATTTATGTTTTAAAAAATTACTGTTGAATAATGAGTTTTTTAGTAATACTCAATCCATCTTCGGTTTGAATTTTTACTATGTAAACACCATTATTTAAATTAGAAATATTTATTTTTTCAGTATTTTTATTTTGATTTAAAAGCTGCTGACCCTGTAAGTTGAAAACAGCGACTTGCTCAATACTATGGGTTGATTTTATATTTAAAATTTCAGTTGCAGGGACAGGGTATACTTGAAATTGTTTTTCATCAAGGATTTGATCATCCACAGCTAATGTTAAAAAAGACCAAGGATAAAAGTCAGGTTCCCAGGTAGTACCTGCTCTCCAAGTATCTCCTCTTTCGTAGGCTCCAGCATCTGGTGCAGACCCAGTAAAACCATTTGTAATTCCGGGTATTGGAACACCAGCATCAATTAATGCAGAACCAATTTTAGGTCTAAAATCATAATTGTCAGGGTCTTCTAGTAAGGCTTTAATCCCATAATCTGTACCTGTAGTAGAATATATATTATGATCTTCAGTTCCAGGTATGAATTCTGATTTTATGCGATGTCCCGAAATTTTATCGGAGGCATTATTACGAGTGATGGTAAATGTATTTGAACTGGTATAGGTTGTTTGTGAAGAAGGAATCTCGTTGCCAGCAGCTTCCCATTCAATAGCATATTTAGGATCTAAATAGTTCTCATCTATAATTGGAATGTCAACGTTCATATTGTTAAAACAGGTATTGTTGTAAACCTCTTGATCATTACCTTTAATAATTAAACCCGCTGTTAAATTCCACATAACATTATGGTGGACCACTCCACCAGTACCTGCCTCCCATGGAGTAGCAAATACAGCATCATAGCGCATACCGGTTTTAATAGAGTTATGAAACCAGTTATGGTGTATTTCAGAGCCTATAACATTCTTTTCAGTTACTTGAACCATGGAGCCATCTTTTTGTAAAAAACCAGTTTTTGAGATGTCGTTATAAGATACCTTTGGTGCCCTCCCTAAATCTAATGTTTCCGATGCTCCTGCAGTGTGTAATGTGTTTTGTTTAAAGATAGTATTATTACCCCTTATAAGAACTGAAGCTCCAATTCCTTCAGCATTACCGCAAGAATAATCAATATGATGAAAATAACAATCTTCAATAGTATTATTTGTGCCTCTTAAGGATAATGCTTCACCGTCAGTATATTCAAATAAACATTGATAAAATTTAAATGTAGTGACAGTATCAAAATTATTGACCTTTAATTTTGTGCTTTCTGGTTGGGTAATAAGTCCAAGCATTCTTTTAGAACAACTAGGGTAGGAGAATAAACAATTACTCACTGTAATATCAGTTGATGCTGTTGACGTAATAGTTGTTGAAAAGAAATTTAAGTTTTCAAATATAATATTTGTACAAGTATCCATTGTAAAAGCATACGATTGTACTTTACCTTGTATTTTTTTTCCTGAAGGGTTTCCGTAAACATATAGTTTTTTTGTGCTAACATCATAGAACCATTCATTTTCGACATCTAATAATTCTAATTTATTCTCTAAATAGTAATAATGATGTTTTGTAATGTAACTACCATTTAATTCATTACTATCATAGGTCATGGTATTCCCAGTATGCGTTAAAACGTTTAAAACAGAAGTTTTCCAAGAACCAAAATTAGCAATGGCTAAAGCGCCTTGTGCATTAATACCGCTAGTGGTTAAACTTCCTATATCGGTAATAGTACCTTGTGGATCTAAATTTTCACTTGTACTCCAATGATTGGCTTGATCAAAAACACTCTCGTCGTTAAATTGGGCGTTGGGCCATCGGGCTGGTACTTGTTGCTCATCATCAATAAACAATTGCCAAATATCTTGTGTTAGCGTAGTTTCGTAAATAGCTGGATTCCCAGAACTCTGAGTCCAGGAAGCGATAATTTCAACTGTTCCATCAATAATAACATGTTCATCGGCATAGGCTTTGAAAGTTATGTAATTTAGGTTGCTAAGGTTGAGTTCTTCTTGATAAATTCCTGCTCTTAGAATACAAGTTCCTCCAGATGCTTCAAATGAATTAATTGCTTTGTTAATGGTTAAAAACGGTTGTCCTTCGGTACCCAAATTTAAGTCATTTCCAAGAGGAGATACATAAAAGGTTGATTGAGAATATCCGATAAATCCAATTAACATAATGATTAATATAGATGTTGATTTTTTAATCATTTTTAAATATTGGTAAACGTTAAATAATTGATGCTTTTAAAAATTATTGTTGAATAATAATTTTTTTAGTTATACTTGACCCGTTTTTAATTTGAATTTTTAATGAGTAAATTCCTTTATTTAGATGAGCAATATTGATTTTTTTAGTATTTTTAGTTTGATTTAAAACTTGCTGACCCAGTAAGTTGAAAACAGCTACTTGCTCAATACTATACGATGATTTAATAGTTAAAATATCAGTTGCAGGTACAGGGAACACCTGAAATTGGTTTTTATCGAGGATTTGATTATCCACAGCCAAGGTTAAAAAAGACCAAGGGTAAAAGTCAGGTTCCCAAGTTACTCCAGCTTTCCATGTATCGTCTCTTTCATAGGCGCCAATATCTGGTGCACTTCCAGTGAATCCATCTGTAATTCCCGCTATTGCCACTCCAGCATCAATTAACTCAGAACCAACTTTAGGTCTAAAATCATAGTTATCAGGGTCTTCTAGCAACGCTTTAATTCCATAATCTGTGATTGTAGAAGAGTATTTATTATGATCGACTGTGCCTGGAACAGGATAGTCGCCAGCTGATTTTTTTCGGTGTCCTGAGATTTTATCAGCTGCATTGTTACGGGTAATAGTATTTTCGTTTGAATGTGTATTTGGTGTTTGATTATTCCATGCTCCTTTAACTGTATAGTCTTCGTGTAATATGGAGATATCAATAGATACATCATCATTTCCAAAACAGGTATTATTATAGTTCTTTTGAAAATCACCTTTTATCTGGAACGCTTTATTTAAATTCCACATCACATTATGGTGTGCTAATCCATTGGTTCCTGCATCCCATGGAGAACTAATAGGAGCGTCATATCGCATTCCCGATTTACTGGTATCATGTATCCAATTGTGATGTACTTCAGAGTCTTGAACATTTTTTCTAGTTATTTGCACTACAGAGCCATCACTTTGTATTAAACCAGTATTCGATATATCATTGTAGGATACGCTTTGTTTTTCGCCAAGTTCAAGGGTCGCTGAAGCTCCTGAGGTGTGAAAAGTGTTTTGTTTAAAATCTACATAAGCACCGCCATTTTTAATACTAACACCTAAGCCACTTAATGCCGCACAGGTGTGATCTATATGGTGAAAATGGCAATCTTCAACGGTGTTATAAGCCCCTGATAGTTTTAGAGCTTCGCCTTCGGTATGTTCAAATGAACATTGGTAAAATTTTATATTTCCTACAGAATTACTATTGCTAGGTCCAAGTTGTGTTACTAATGGTGCATTTGTATCACCTAGTATTCGTTTAGAAGTACTAGGGAATGCAAATAGGCAATTATTTACAGTTATATTGTTAGAGTCTGTTGCTAATATGGTTGTTGAGAAAAAATTTAAATTTTCAATAGTTATAAATTCGCAGCTATTCATGTTAAAAGCATAGGATTGTACTTTTCCTTGAATCTTTTTGCCTGTAGGATTGCCTTTTACATATAGTTTTTTTGTATCTATATTATAAAACCATTCGTTGGCAACATCTAACAGTTCTAATTTTTTTTCTAAAAAGTAATAATAATGTTTACCGGCATGACCATTTAATTCACCGAGGTCATAAGTCATAGTGTTCCCTGTGTGGGTCAAAATATTAAGAGCAGAGGTTTTATACGAGCCAAAATTGGCAACAGCGATCGCTCCTTGTGCATTGATTCCGCTAGCCACAAGATTTCCCGTGTCTATAATGGTTCCTTTTGCAACAGAATCGTCACTAGGGCTCCAATTGGATTGGTCATAAACACTATCGTCATTAAATTGGGCATTGGGCCAGCGTGCAGATACTTGTTGTTCATTATCAATAAATAATTGCCAAATATCTTCAGTTAAAGTTGTTTCATAAATAGTTGGATCTCCCGAGCTTTGTGTCCAACTGCTTGTGATTTCAACAGTTCCATCAATAATTACATATTCATCAGCATATGCTTTTATGTTTATATTATTTTGGTTGCTTAGGTTTATTTCTTCGTGGTAAGTACCTCCTTTTATAAAACAGGTTCCGCCTTGTGAATCAAAGGAACTAATTGCTTTACTTATTGTTAAAAAAGGATTGCTTTCAGTACCTAAATTTGAATTGCTTCCATTGGTTGCTACATAATAGGTAGACTGTGAATGTCCTATGGTGGAGGTTAAAACAAAAATAAGAGTTGTAACTATTTTTAAATAATACGTTTTCATGGATTTTATTCTTTTTATGATACAAATTTATTTCATAAATAAATTTTAAAGCTGACTATTATTACCAATTAGTACCACAAATATTTCAAAAGATAACAATTGCGGGTAAATTAAAGCCCAAAGAAAATTTAATTTTCTTTGGGCTTTAAAAAAAGAGTAAGCTATAATTAATATTATTCTACTTTAAATTCAAATACTTCAGATTCTGATGTATTTCCAATAGAATCATGAGTAATAATTCTCCAATAATAGATGTTTCCAGCATTAACTGTTACATCTATAGTATTGTCGGTAGTATTACTTAATAGAGTTATAGTGGGGTTAGTTGTATCAAAATATACATCATAACTGATGATATCATTATCAATATCTAAACCGTTCCACTCTAGTTTAACTGAAGTGATGTTTTTGTACGTTGCAGCCATTACAGGGAAAACTGCATCAGCTGGAAACGGTGTATGTGATGTTACAGCATCTCCGGCATTGTAAAATTTCCATGTTTCACTTTGTACAGTATCTAAACTAAAAGAACCGTGAGAAATAACATGCCAAGAGTAAGGTGTTGCTTTTTTTAAGTCTATTGCTAATTCATTATTTTTAGAGTTAAAAACACTTTCTGTTTGTGCTAAAAGATCTTTAATTACTATAGTATAATTAACAGCATAGATATCCTTTTCCCAAATAAAAGTTACTTTGGTTGTATTTGTTCCAGGTACAGCTATACCTTGATTACATTCAAGATTGTTTTCTGGAAAAATTAAGTTTGCAGGTGTTGGGTCTTTTAGTTCGAAGTTGTCTTTTACTTCGCAATTAAATACCATTAATATGATGCATAAAAAGCCTAGTTTTTTCATTTTCTTATTTCTTTAAGATTTTAAAATTTGATTGCCCCTCAATTGAGCGTACTTTAAGTATGTATATACCTGAAGTTAGATTTGAAACATCTAATGTTGTTTTACCATACTTTAACTCAACAGTTTTGGATACTATAACTTTACCAAGTGTAGAAGTCAATAATAAATCAACCTTTTTTATGGATACATCTCCAGTGATAATTTGAACTTGGTTCTCATTGTTAATTGGATTTGGATATACTACAATATCAGAAGTGTTGTTGATTGTTTCTTTAAATAATCCTTGACAATTTTTATCGGTAGTTACTTTTACCTGATTGATGCCCTCTTTTAAATTTAAGGACACATTACTCTTTGTTGTGGTAATTATTGATCCGTTAAATTCAATAAAATAATTGTTACCTCCAGAAAGCTTTAAATTTAGTTTTTCTCTTTTTTTATCTGTTTTTGATAACACAGATAAATCTGTTGGTTCAGTAATTATAACCGTATAGCATAATTGATAGTCCTGTTCGTTTTCAACAGTAATACACATTTCATAGGTGCCAGCCTCTAAATTATCAAAAAGTGTCTCGCTGCTAAAGCTTTGCGAGATATCTATACCATTTCCTGTAAGATTAGCTGTATAATTGTAATTTTCAATAACTGTAATTTTTAGGCTACCATTATTACTATTACTACATGTTTCACTTGTAATTTGATTTTTAAAATTATTGGCAGGTAATGAGAATATTGTACAACCTAGTACATCTACGGCGTCTCCTAGAGCTGTATCATTACAGTTATCATTAATATTTAAAACACCATCATTATCAATGTCATCATCACAAGCATCTCCAATTCCATCATTATCAAAATCTGCTTGATCTACGTTGACAATTTCAGGACATGTATCAAAATTATTATCGATTCCATCGTTATCAAAATCTTGTGCAATTCCAACTATCTCTATGCTCCAAGCATCTAATGTACCAAAATCGTCATCAAGATAATCCCAAATTCTAAGTTTCCAATTTCCAGTAGAGTGTTCTCCATCAAGGTCAGATAATTTTCCGTCTGGTTGATAAGATCCTGTATGTGGTGACTGAGAAATACCATCTTCTTCAATAATATCAAAGGCTTCATCATCAAAAACGGTATCGAAATATTGTACTCCATCATCCCATCTTCCTGGTATGAGATCAATTATGGTTCCATTAGGGCTTACCAAATCAATAAAAAGATCACCAATAAAGGTGTGTTTAATACTAAATTTTACATTTACATCTTTAATAATCACATCGTCAATTACAGGAATATAGATTATAGAAGATACTTGTTCTTGATCTAATGTTACAACTGGTATATCTTTAGAAGTGAAAACATTAGTGATTAAATTTTTAGTTTTAAATTTAAAAACCTCCGATGGTAAACTTGATGCACATTTGTTGATACTTGTTACTCTCCAGAAATAAGTAATAAATGGCTCTAATTTTGTTGCAGTATAAATTGGTGACTTTAACGTTACTGCTTCGATAATAGAAGTGAATGTTTCATCTGTTGCTATTTCTAAAAAGTATTCTTTAGCATTTATATTTTCAGACCAAGTGATTACAGCTTCTTTAAGTACGTTTTCTTCATTGTTAAATGGAGTTAATAAAGTAACTGGGTTTATTTCATTTGAATATAAATTTAAAGATACAGTTCTAGAATACGTAGAAGATAGTGCAATACTATTTACAGTTATATCATAACTACCTTCAGTAAGTGTACTCGTGTTAGAAACACTCATTTTCACCAATGTATTGTCTGTTGAAGTTGATGCAGGATCAAAAGATACTGTTAATCCGGCAGGTAAATTAGAAGTCGAAAAAGTGGTGTTTTCATTGAATCCGTTTGAAGTTTCATATAAAAATTCAAATACACCGTCTTCTGGTTTACAAACTTCTTTTACTGCTTCTGTAGTATTCAATACAAAAGGAATGGTCTCAACTGAAAAGTTAGTACTATTAATTGCAAAGAAAATATTATTAACAGGCTGTATCATAATTCTAGCCTCGTTTGTAGATGAGTTTTCTGGTACAATAACTCTATGAGACCCGTCATTTTCTACATTTGAAGCTAAAGTTATTGGGTACGTATAACCACCATCAGTAGACAATAGAATATTTACTTGTGTTACATTAATTGGTTCAACATTAGTGTTTGCTACACTCCAGTTTACCATTTGATCTGAATTTTCATACCATGTTTCATTTGATGATTGAGATGTTACAGAGAAAGCTCCATTGGTATCATCTACAGTTACTTTCATAGTATCAAAACTAGATTGTCCATAAGTAGCAATACCATTACCTTCAGGTCTATCTCTAACTGTTAAAGCAAAATTTAATTCTCTACTCACTGTAGGAATTGTTTCCCAAGTTGTGTTATTAACAGATTCAACAGGTGAAGATTCTGTGAGTTCTCCAGATACAATTCTTGACATTAAAGGAAAATATCTTTTAGGGTTTATGCTAGGTGGACGAGATCTAAAGATAGCACCAGTTCTTTTACGAGGGCCAAAATTTGAAAAATGCGATACACCATCGTCAATTTGTTCCCAGGTATATGTGTGAATATCATTTGCATCATCATCTGTTAAAGCTCCAGTTAATACAAAAGGTGTTCCAGAAGGGATTGTGTAATCTGCTCCTGCATTTGCAGTAGGTGGGTTGTTATCAATTAAAGTTATAGCTCCAACCTCAGGTTTAGTATCTAAATTGTCCAATATTTGGTCTATACTTGCGTAATGGAAATATGAATCTGTATGATCTTGAACATCATCTGGTCCAGTAATACCTGCATACCCCATAATGGTTGTTCCAGAACCTGGTTCATAGTTTACACCAAAACCTTCATTCCAAGCGGATAATGTATGATAAGCACCCATCTGGTGACCTACCTCATGACAAACATAATCGATATCGAAAAAATCAGTCATATAAGGACCTCCATCATTGTCTGTAAATGGATGAGAAGAAAATCCACTTCCTTTTTGATGGTCTATTCCAACACAACCTATACAAAAAGCATTACCATTTCCAATATCATTGTGAAACAAATGTCCAATATCATAGTTTGCTTCTCCAACAATTTCTGTAAGCGTTTCTTGAACTTGAGTATTTAAGTCTTGTTTATAAGGATCAGTACTTGGAGAGTCAAAGATAGTTTCAATTCCTGTAACTAATGTAAATGTCACAGCCATATCAACTTCAAAAACTTCATTCATTCTGTTAATTGTAGAAACTACTTGAGCAAGTGCATCTTCTTTTGCACTACCATTAGAGTCATCATTATCATCCCAGAAATTTGTATATTGTCCGGTAGTTGATACAGCAATTCTTAAAGTTCTTAGGTTTTGGTCATTTGCACTTCTAGATGTGATTAAAGGACTATCTGATCTTTTTTCGATCATAGTCGCTTCAGTTAAACATTTAAATTCTTTAGATTTTTTTATGTTGGCATCTTTTGTGTAAACAATATAATTACCTGCTGCTTTTCTTTGCATTGGGCTAATAAAACTAGAAGGTTTATCAACTTCAGAAATCATAACATTTACTCCTAAAGGAGTTACACTAAATCTAATTCGAGTTCCTTTGTTATCTGTGCTATATCCAGAATAGGTTTTAATTGCAGGATATTTTGTTGATAATGCTTCAGAAAGTACAGGGGTTTCGAAGATGTGATACTCATTAAAGTTGCCTTGTGCATCTGGAAAATTAACAACCGTCTTAGATTGTGTTTTAGATGTTCCTTTTAATTGAGTTGTTGAAATATGTTGCTTAAAATTATCAATATTTAGTTGATAAATGCTGTATTTTTTTTTATCAAATTGCTTAATTGTAGTTCCTTTTCCTGCAGTATTTGAAGCTGAACTCCAGTAGTTCTGTTGACTATGTGCAACTGTTGATAGCAATAAAATGCTCAGTAATGCAATAGTGTATTTTTTTATATGTATATCTTTCATTATCATAAGTTTAAAATTGTTAGAAGAATCTTACTGGTCGTGATTCATCTTTTGAATTAATATCTATAAGTAATAAGAATTCATGAGATGAAGTTGCATAATTCCTGATATTGGATATCACTGCGTCATACGCATAACCAATCTTAATTTTGGGTGTAATATTAAAATTAACTAGCCCAGAGACAGAATCGTCTAAACGATAAGACAAACCAAATTCAACTTTGTTATTTAATTCAATATTGGCATTTACATCATAAGATGTAGTTGCTTCAAATGCTGATTTTATAAGAAATGATGGTTTAAAGGTTACGTTTTCTGAAAGGTTAAAAAGATACCCTCCTGTAAAAAAATAATGTCTGTACTCCAACCCAAACTCAACACCACTAAAATCAGTGTGTAAAGATTCTAAAATATTTGGAACTGATGCTGCTAAATAAAATTTGTTAGTATAATAAAGAATACCTGTTCCAAATATAGGTCTCAAAGTATTCACATTTTGTGAGTACAATGGGTCATTTGGATCTTTCAATTCTATGTTTGCTAAACCAATATTATGAAAAGAAGCTCCAGTTTTTAAACCAAAAGATAAATGATGGTTATCCGATAACTTAATTAGATATGAGTAATCTGTAGTAATATTGGTTTTATTATATAGACCAATTTTATCAGAAATTATGGAAGCCCCTAGGCCTATTTTTGGTGTAACAGATGTGTGACCAAATATTGTTGTTGTTGTTGGTGCTCCTTCTAGTCCTTGCCATTGTGAACGTTGTAATGCACCTAGTGAAGTGCCTCCACTACCAGCATATGCAGGGTTAATTGCACTCATATTGTACATGTATTGTGTGTACTGAGCATCTTGTTGCGCACTCATCGTTAATCCGATAAATACTGTTAATATGATTAGTGATTTTTTCATTTTAATCTAGTCTATTTCGTTTTATTGAATTATCTATTTAGGTATACCCATCCATTTTTAGCTTCACCATTCTGAAGAGTGGTAGTATAAAAGTAGGTACCAGCAGGAAGTTTTTTTCTGTCACTACTTTGACCATGCCATTCTCTAGTATAGTTGTCTTTGTAATAGACAAGAACACCGTTTCTATTATAGATTTCTAGTCTTTTTACCATAGAATATTTCAAATCTAAATAATCATTCATTCCATCTCCGTTGGGAGAAATTCCTTGAGTAACCTTCGCAGACCCGAAACAACTTTTTTCTGTTACCATTGTTGAAATAGTATTTGAACAAACGATGTTATTTTTAGAGATATTTGCTGAGTAATTTCCAGAAATGCTAATAGATAAAGTCATGCCATGTTGATCTAAAATTTCTTGACCGTTTCTAAACCAATTAATTGTTACTTCAGAACCTGTTATGAAATTAGCATTTATTAATGAAATTTCTATTGGTAATTCACCTGAGTTACATATTTCATACCCACCGCTACTTGTATCAAATTCTGCCCAAGGCATTCCAACATTTACCGTAAAACTTGTTGTAGAAAAACAATGGTTTTCGTTTTCAACACGTACAAAGAATTCTTGAGAAGTTTCTGACTCCATTTTATACTCAGGATAAATAGGACTTGATCCTAAAATAGCTTGCGCTTCACTTAAGTAATAATTTACTGTAACATTAGGTGAGTTTTCTGTAATAACATCATTAAAAGCTGTAAGGTCAATTAATTCAAAACCATCGTTAAGTTCATCACAAAATAAAATTGGATCCATTTTATTGGCTATAGGACTCATTACTACCGTTAATGGAAAACTAGTAATTGAATAACATTCAGAATTAGGGCCTGTATGAATTCTAGCATAAATATTCTGAGAGACACCAGCAGGTATTTCAATAGAATTAATTGCACTAATATCATTTTCAGCATTATCTCTACTTGTATAATAAGAAACCATAAAACTTGTATCTGCATTTAATATTTCAGAATCAAATAAGGTTAAATCAAAAGTTTCTACCTCATCACCTAATTCATCACAAATAGCTTCAGGGTTTATAAGAATAGGTTCTTTATATCTGTTTCTTAATATTGCAGCTCCATCCTCTTTAAAATTAGTTTGCTGTATCGTTAAAGTATGATGCTCAAAACTAACATTTGATGATAGAATAATATATTTTTCTCCCGCAAGTGCATTGGGAATTTCAAGTTTTTCAATGTTTGTGTTTTTATTGCTACAAGCTATAGCATCATCATACATGTAAGTGCTACAAACAGCATCTAATGTGGAATATGGTCCAAAAATAGCAACATCAACATCATTAAAAGCATTTCCGTCTGTTTGGGATATTGTAAGATTTAAGGGGCCAGATTCTTGAATTTCAAAAGTCAACCATGTTGGGTTAGCCGTCCAATCTAAACAACCTCCTGATATATAGTTTCCAACACCAGTCATGGCTGGTGTTTCAAAAATACCAGTTTCGTCTAGGCATATAGCTTCAGCATTATTACATAGAGATGCTTCGCCATTAGGTGGTGGATCTTGTACGCAAATACTGAAGTCATATTGTTGGCTTCCAACTTTTTGAGTAAAAGCTCTAATATAATAAGTGTCACCAATTGTTAATTGAGGTGTTAACGTAGTAGGATTAGCAGCAAAATCATCCCAGTTATTATAACAATAAAGCTCAGTTAAATTATTAGGATTATCACCTTTATAAAGAATATGATCTAAATGTTCATTGGAAAAGAAATTTCTAAAAATAATACGATGTGTAATATGTGTAGCTACAAACTTAAACCAAATATCATTACCGTAAGTAGAGCTGCATGTAATAGCTGGAAAATTGTTTGGAGATGGTGTAGCTTCTAATATAGTAGCTTTATACCCATTAGAACAATTATCTAAAGCTGTAATCGGCATCTCTATAGCGTTTTCAAAATGATCATTAACAGGCGGGCATGTATTGATCTTAAATAACTTACTTTTTGTGGAACATGAACTGCTTTGAGCATCTTCTACAGTAATTTGAACAGTTGTATTAAGTGTAAAAGGGCCAATTTTTGTCAAACCAATTGTATCTGTAGTTTCTGAATATAATCCCAAATTATCAGAAATAACTAAAGACGATGCATCACCCAATGAATTTACATTAACGTTTAAATAATATTCAGAATCTGTAGTACAATCTGGAGAAAACTCTTTTGAAAAAGTTGCTTCAGGAATATTATTACATGAGATACAAGTAACTGAAGCATTTATAGGTGTAAAACCGTCTTCAGAACAACCTCCCAAAGAGGTTGCATCAATATAAAAATTAAGCACATTACTTGTTGGAGATTTTTCATTAGATTTGAATGACAGACCTGATAGATCACCATTATTTCCAACACCTCTGTATAATAACTTTCCTTCTCCATCTTTTACAACCAATTCATCATTGCCAGAAAAGGTAGATAGTCCTACTACACCTTCATTTATAAAAAGTTGAAGAGGATTTCCATCAGAACTTGTATAGGTAAACTCTATAGGTTTCTCATTAAAATCCACTCTTTTATAGCAATAATTTAACGTGTAATCTCCTAATGAACAATCAATTGTTTTATTGTAACTCAATTCTGTTGTAAATGGGAAAGGGCCTTCCCAATTACTGAATCCACCCGAACAAAGAGCTCTGTAGTAAACTTCATAAGAACCACCATCTGCTAAGTCCGATATTGTTACTGAATTTGAAGGAGCTAAAATTCCATTCCCATTAGGGGCACCAATACCTTCGTCTTGAAGTATATATTCCCATTGTGTTTGTGTACTACCACTAGTCCAGCTTAAATTGATGCTTGAATCTGTTAAATTTGACATTCCTAAATTTCCTGGAACACAAAATTCCCCACAGGTTTGTATCTGAATAAAATCTATAGACATATCACCTTTATTAGTTGATCCAGCTAAGGCTGTATAGTCAAATTCTAAATAAACAGTTTGACCAATGTAGGCTGTTAAATCAATGCCAACAGGTGCCCAAGGAGCAGAGCCAGTAGTTTGGTATTGACCTTCTTGCATAAATACGGTTGAAAAAGGCCCAGCTTGTGCTGTAGAAACACCAACTCGTAAGGTTCCCATATCACTTCCATATGCATGCATGTAAAAGGACAATTCAATGGCTTCAGAAGTATTGATTAAATCAATTGCAGGACTTACGGCCTTTGCTCTATTAGTTGAGCCGTTAGCGTCAAACATCAAATATTTACTACCAGTATGCGCATTGTTTGGACCAGTACCTCCTGATCTAAGTTCAGATTCTAATGTAATTCCCCAAACCCCGTTTTGTGGGTAATCGTTACTGTGGTTATGATCTTTTAAATCTCCTGTCCATCCACCCTTAGATTTAGCATCTGCTGATGAAAGGTATTCAAAATCTTCAGTATAAATATAGGAACTTGGAGTTCCTGAGGAACATGAAACACCATTTATTGATGGAGGTGTTTGAGCATTTGTCTGCATTATAATTGTGCAGAAAAGCAAAAAATGGAAAAATGTACTTTTTTTCATTAGTGAAATTGGTTAAATGGGAAGTTTTAAAATTTAAAAAAATAAATGAAACTAGTGAATGACTCACAAAAAATATGGAATGTTATTTATTAAAGCATTCAGGACGCTTAATGTTTAAATAATTGTTAAAACGAAGTTGGTATAAGTATAATTTTTTCATGTAATAAAAAAGATTATGTGTTTATAATTTTTTGTAAAATAAATGGAACTAGCTTGAATAATTCAGTCTATTTGTTTCAAAAATTAACACATATATTACTTTTAAGTAATTTTGATTACAATACATAAAACAGCTATTTAATCAAATTAGGTTTTATTATATGCTTTTAACTGCAAGGTGTTTAAGTGTTTATAAGTGTGGTTGTTAAAGTTAGTTTAGATGTTTATATTTTTGAAATTGCTAAATCATATTTGAAATATTATTCAAATATGAGTGCTAGTCTGTAAAATTTCTTAATGTATTTTTAAGATTTATGCTAAGGTTATATTTTAAGGATGTAAATTTTATTAAGTTTTTCAATGAAATTAGGTAAGTGAAAAAATAGTTTTTGTGAGTTGCTATATTTTTGTTTTTTATTGAAAACAATGGTCATAATAAGTAATTAGCGTGAGTTCAATGTAAGGGAGTTGAATTAAAGTCATGAGAAATTCCAAATATGTTACCTAATAATGCCATTGCTTAGGTCGAACTCACGTTAAGTAGTAAATTAAATGGATTGGAATATATTATGAGATCCTGATCTGGCTAGGTGCAAGATTGGCTTATTTTACTTCAGTATTATTTAAAGATAAAAAAAACTCAAAAAAATAAACCTATTCCTTTGAGTTTTTAAAAAAAGTGAGGGATATAAAATAATGTTATTCTTTAATGATTTTATAAGAATTTTTTAAGCCATTAATTGTTACATTCATAACGTAAACTCCTTTTGCTAAATGTGAAATATTTAAAGTTTCACTGTTTGAATTTAAGTTTTTACTTAGCATTTTTTGACCTATCAAATTGTAGATTTCTACATTTTCAATATTATTGGCAGCAGATACTTTGATAAAATCTTTAGAAGGATTAGGTGCGTAGCTAAAGTTAAATTTCTCTAATTGATCAACAGATGCAGTTGTGTCATAGTTTATAATAACTGTAAATGTTTCTGTTAAATATTTAGTATCATCGCCTAAAACATTAGCAGGGTTGGTTGTTACAGTTAAAGTAGACGTAGTTAAGTTTGCGTCATCATTAAAAGCTGAAAAACTAACCGTAGCAACTATTTTTGCACCTGTGTTAGCGCAAAAAGCACCTATCTCTAATTGTGTAGTAGCATCATCTTTTGTATCAAGACCAATAACAGAAAAACCAGCATCAGAAGCAGAAATATCGATGATGTTTTCAATAGTAGAGCCCGTAGGTACCTTTTTGTTTTTAGTATCACTGCCTTTAAATATCCAGCTCAAATTAAAATATTGTACGTCTTTAGAATTGGTAGTTATGGTTACAGTATTATCAGTAATAGAATGTCTATTTACTTCATCTATATTACAAGTATTTGTTGTTTCAAGACTTGTAGCAAAGTGATTTGCAAGTGTTTGTCCGTTAGAAATTGTTGCTATTAATAAAGCAAACAGTAAAGTAATTTTTTTCATCATAATAAAAGAGTTTTAAATTAAAAATTTTTACAAATTTATTAATAATGTAAAAAGTAGTTGTGTTCATATATCCCAAATAATGCAACAAATTGCACATTGTGTGTTTTTAAATTAAGTTGCGTTTGTTTTGTAGATGGGTGTTTTTTTTGATTTAAAATATGATCTAGCTAAATTGATGAATAGAGCTAGCGAAATATAGGTTAGGTTATATTTCTGTTATTTTTTGTTATATCTGGTGAGATTAAAAGAGAATGTTTCAATTACTTTCGCCTTATAATATATAAAATAAAGGACAATGATAAAAAGCATCATCTTAAATATTATTTTTTACTTGTTAATAATACCGGCTTCAATAGCAAAAGATTTTTATGTGTCACCCAAAGGGAAAGATACGAATGTTGGAAGTAAAAACTACCCATTTTTAACTGTGGAACGTGCAAAATTAGCCGTTCAAAAAGAAATAGAAAAAGGACTTACCGAAGATATGCAGGTATATCTCATGGAAGGTACTTATATATTAGATGAAACTGTTGTTTTTGGCTTGCAAGATTCTCCTTCAGGAGAGTTTACGGTAACCTATCAGTCATTTAAAAATAAAGAAGTAATTATTAGTTCTGGTCACGCTGTAGGTGTTTGGAGTAAAGCGGTTATGATAGATGGGATGCCTGCAAAATCTTTAGGAAATGTTTGGGTAGCAGAAATGCCAGAAGGAATTGAAACTTTTAGAACCCTATTTGATGGTGATAAAATGTTAACCAGAGCAAGAAGCGCGGATTTTAAAATGCCTTTGAAAAAAGAAATTAAAAGAGCTGATAGTCAAAATACATTTTATCATAAAGACAGAATTCATTTACGCATGGTTCCGTATCCGAATGATGAAATTAAAAACTGGGATAATTTATCTGATGTAGAAGTGGTTTTTAATCCGGTTCCTTGGAATTTGAATATTATTCAATTAGAATCTGTAGATCTTAAGAATAAGGTTGGTTATTTAGCTTTTGAAGCAAATGCAATGCCTTTTACTAATAAAAAACATAGTATTGCTTGGGTAGAAAATGTTATTGATTATTTAGATGAACCGGGTGAGTGGTGTGTAAATACCAAGACAAGGAAAATTTACTATTGGCCTAAAAATGGGCAACCTTCAAAAAACATTGTTGCCCCTAAATTAATGGAGCTTTTTAAAGTTGCTGGAGAAACTCATTATGATTTACCTTCTGATATTCCTGCAAGAAATATTAATTTTAAAGGACTAACATTTACGCAAGGAGATAGAAGTGTTTGGTATAAGAACAGAAAAGGTTGGGGTATTCAACATGATTGGGATACGTTTGATTATGGAAATGCCATGTTGCGTTTTAGAGGTGCTGAAAATTGTGAAGTTACCGAATGTAGATTTACAAATAGTGGTGGTTCAGCAATGCGTTTAGATTTGCATGCGCAAAATATTACCATTAAAAATAACTATATAGATTATGTAGGTCATATGGGAGTTTTGCTCGTAGGATATGGACCAGGAACTAAAGACGTGAATAAAAACAATACCATTGCAAATAATATTATTCACCACGTTGGTCAGGTAATCTGGCATGGACATGCAATTTTTGCATGGCAAAGTGGTGAAAATAAAATAGCTAATAATTATATTCATGATGTGCCTAGAAAAGCGATTGGGTTGTGCGGAGTTCGTTGTCAGATTTTAATGAAACCAGATGATAATTTTGATGAAGCTTCTAGAACCATTCGTTGGTATGATATTGAAAAAACGATTGATAGTACATTGACGCCTCAAAAAAGATATGCTAAGTATTTACATGCAAGAAACAACGTAGTTGAATATAACAGAGCTGAAAGAACCTTGTTAAAATTAAGCGATGGGTCAAGTATTAATATCTCAGGTGCAGGAACTGGTAATATGATACGTCATAACTATATTTACGATGTGCCACACGTTGGTTTCAGAACCGATGATTGGCAAGAAGGAACAACATTGGTAAACAATATTGTACATAAATCAGGGAGTTCAGCTTTTATACATAAAGGTATTAATACTATTGAAAACAATATTATAATTGATTGTGCTAGAGGAATTCATTTTAGAGCGTATCCACAGCAATATTTTGTGCCAGAATCTGATATTAAAAGGAATATTATCTATAGTACTTCTGAAAAATTTGTACCAAACACCGTCTTTAAATGGGGTAAAATGTTTGTGCATCAGGCAGGAACAAAATCAATGCCTTATGAATATGATATGGATTATAATAACTATTGGTGGCCAGGAGCAACCAAAGATTTGGCACTGAAACAAAAAAATGGAATTGAAGCGAATGGTGTTGTCATGGATCCTCAATTTAAGGATTTAGAAAATTTTGATTACCGAATTAAAAATAAAGCTTTAATTAAAAAAATAGGTTTTAAACCATTTGATGTGAGTATAGAAAGTTTTGGAGTCACTAAAGACTATCCTAAAAACTTTAGAGAAAAAGATAAAACCTTGAAATAGATTAAGAATTAATAATATAATTAATTATGAAAAAACTCATTTATATAATATTCGCAATTGTATTGTTCTCTTGTAGTAAATCAGAAGAAGAAACAGTGTTTTATGTTGCACCTGTCGGAAATGACTCCAATATTGGTTCCATAGAAGCTCCATTTGCTACTATCGAAAAAGCGAAATTGGCAATAAGAGAATTATCCTCTGAAGAAAGAGAAAAAAACATTACTGTTTTTTTAAGAGAAGGAACACATATAGTAACTGAAACCGTGGTGTTTGGTCTCGAAGATTCTGGTTATAAGGGTGTTAAAATTAGTTATGAAGCTTATAAGGATGAAACCCCAATAATATCTTCTGGTGTTGCTGTAAAAGGATGGGAGAAATTAAAGGAGTACCCGGTAAGTTTACCTAAAGTAGCTAAAGGGAATGTTTGGGTAGCTAATATACCAGAAGGAATCGATAGATTTTATACAATGTTTGACGGGGAAACTAGAATCCCAACAACACATAAAGAAGGTTTTACTTTTAAGGATATTAAATATGAAAGAGCAAAAAGTATGAATGTTCGTCATAATAAAGATCGATTCTTGTTAAGAAAATTGGAGTTTGAAGGTGGTGTTTTAAAAAACTGGCCAAATTTAGAAGATATTGAAGTTGGGTTTGCTCCTGTACCTTGGACAATGAATATTTTAGAATTAGAATCTGTTGATGAAGAAAACGGAATTGCATGGACCGTATTGGAAGCAAATGCACCTCCTGCTGCTAAGAAATCACATACAAAACCTTGGGTAGAAAATGTAATAGATCATTTAGATACTCCTGGACATTGGGTAGTGAATACACAAGAAAGAAAAATATATTACTGGCCAAAAGAAGGAGTTCCTTCTGCTAATTTGGTGGTGCCAAAGCTGAAAGAATATATTCGAGTTGAAGGATTGGTCGACTATGAAGGGGCAACCGATATTCCAACAAAAAATATTGCTTTTAAAGGAATTACTTTTATGCACGGAGAACGTGATTCATGGTGGAAAGGTCATAAAGGATGGGGGATTCAACACGATTGGGATAAGTTTGATAGAGGAAATGCAATGGTTCGCTTTAGAGGTGCTGAAAATTGTGAAATAACGGAATGTCGTTTTACCAATAGTGGAGGTTCTGCAATAAGATTAGATTTGCACGCTCAAAACATCACTATAAAAAATAATATGATTGATTTTGTGGGTCATATGGGTATTTTATTATGTGGGTATGGGCCTGGTACAAAAGATGTAAATAAAAATAATACGATTTCAAATAACGTAATTCATCATGTTGGTAGAGTTATGAAAATGGGTGCTGCTGTATTTGCTTGGCAAAGTGGGAGTAATATAATCTCAAATAATTTAATTCATCATGTACCACGTAAAGCTGTTGGTATTTGTGGTATTCGAGTACCAATTCTACAAAAGCGTGATATAGATTTTGATGAGGCTTCAAAAACAATTAGATGGAATGAGATTGATGTTGCTATTAAAGATGAAGGAACTTTTTGGGAACAATATACTCCGTTTTTACATGCTAAAAATAATATTGTTGAAAACAATGAAGTGTATAGAGCTTTAGAAGAATTGGCAGATGGTTCTGCGTTAAATGTATCTGGAGCAGGAGAAGGAAATATTATGAGAAATAATTATGCTCACCATATTACAAGTCATGCTTCTGGAGTTATGAGAACTGATGATTGGCAACGTGGCACAACTTTTGAAAATAACATTATATATATGTCAAATGTAGCTGCAATTGTTCATAAAGGATATAATCACATTCTTAATAATGTTATTATCGATTGTAGTTCAAAAGAATCTATTCGTTTTGCTTCGTATCCAGATGAAGAAGCAGATTATGGGTCTAAGATTCAAAATAATGTTTTTTATGAATCTGGAAACGCAATAAAATACTATAACATTTCTTACAGAGCTTCTGAAGGAATTTCTAAACCAGAAGATTGTAATGCAGATAATAATATTTTTTACTGTGCAGAAAATGTAGCTGCTGCAAAACAATATGTAGAGTCTAAAAGAAAAGACGGTATTGATAAAAACAGTTTAATAACTGATCCGTTATTTGAGAATATTGGGAATAAAAATTTCAAACTAAAAGAAAATTCTCCAGCTTTTAAACTAGGGTTTAAACAAATAGACATGAGTTTAATAGGGTTAAAAGTGAATGAATTTCCTGCGAAATTTATGAAATATAATGTAGAAGATATTGATGGTAGAAGACCCAATTTTCATAGAAATAAAGCAGATCAGGAGATTTATGATTTTTGGTAGTATAAATTAAATTATAAAATGAAAAAAATATTTTACTTATTGCTTGTATTTGCTAGTGTTTATCAACTGAACGCAACAGAATATTATGTTGCTAAAAACGGGAGTGATAAAAATAATGGAACAATTAATAAACCTTTTAAAACCATTAATAAAGCTTCCAAAAAAATGAAAGCTGGTGATGTTTGTTTTATAAGAGAGGGAGTCTATCGCGAAATTGTGAATTTAAAGTCAATAAATGGAACGTTTTCTAAACCGTATGTATTTAAAGCCTATAAAAATGAACATGTTGTTTTAGATGGTTCTATTGATTTAGACTTGTCTTGGAAAAAACATCAAGGAAATATTTACAAAGCAAAATTAAAAACGCCTATTTGGCAATTGTTTGTAAATGATATCAGTATGACTTCTGCTAGGTGGCCTAATGGAAACTGGAATGATGGATCTGTTTGGGATAAAAATAAATCTATGGCTTGGCCAGAAAAAAAGAAAGGTACTTATGGGCATCATTTTAATAAAGAATTAACGACAATAGATGGTGATCTTACAGGGGCAATCATTATTGTAAACTCAGGCTCTTTCAAAACATTTAAATCAAATGTGATAGAACACACTCCGGGTGCAGATAATTTTAAATATGATACTAAAAGAAAAAACATTAAAGTGCATTTTAGTTTTAAAGGTAAGACCCATCGCCACGGTTACTTTCTTGAAGGGAAATTGGCTTTATTAGATGAAGAGAATGAATGGTTTTATAATCCTAAATCTAAAGATGTTTATTTATGGGCTCCCGATGGAAAACATCCAAAAAATTTCAAAATTAAAGGAAAAACACAATCTTATGCTTTTGATATTGCAAACTCATCTTATATAAAATTAGAAGGTCTTAATTTTTTCGGAACCACTTTTAAAGCAAACGAGAGTCATCATATGACAGTTGAAGATTGTAATTTTATGTATCCTAGTTACTCGAAAAGAATATTAGGAGATTTATCTTTAACAGACGTAAGTAGTATGCAAGCTCGAAAAAAACAGACTAAAACTTATAATACTATTCGCAATTGTAAGTTTGAATACATGGACGGTCCTGTACTTGATATGAATGGTTGGAACAATGTGGTTGAGAATAATTATATGCATAATATTGACTATAGTTGTACTTATAAAGGAGGATATACTCTAAATATGTCTCAAGCAACTCAATTGTTGTTTCGCCGAAATACAGTTCATACAACTGGAGCCTCAGAAATGTATAAAGCGGGAGTTAGGAATACTATTGAGTTGAATGATTTATCGAAATCTGGACATCTTCAAAATGATGGTTCTTTAGTACAGGTAAGTGTTGCTTCACAAGACAAATCTCAAACTCGTTTTAATTGGGTACATAATTCAGTAAAACAAGGTTTGCGTTTTGATAATAAAAACTCACCAAATGCTCCTTGGGGAGAAAATGGAAATATGCATCACAATGTTGCTTGGAAAACAGAAAGAATCTATTTTAAGGGAGATAAACATTTTATTTATAACAATGTAAGTTTTGATAGTCGCTTGAACGATTTAATTATCTCAAGCAATGCGGTAATTCAAGGACATAACCACACTACTGTGACTAGAAATAATATATCAAATAAATTTTCTGGGAATAGAACCAAGCCAGGAAAGAAGTATCCTGTTCCTGGAGTAGTAGACCACAATTGGGCTGGAGATGTTAAGGAAGCTGATGTTAGAAGTCAGCTTAGAGATCCTGATAATTTAGATTTTAGGCCTAAAAAAGATTCAGAATTGGTAGATGCAGGTACTTTAATTAAAGGAAAAGATATTCAGTTTCTTGGAAATGCTCCCGATATTGGTGCTTATGAATATGGTGATACAAACTATTGGATTCCTGGTTTTCAAGATAAAAAAGCTTCGGTTGCTATTCCGAAAAACAAAACAGCAACTGCCAAAGAGAACGCAGATTTAATGTGGTTGACTGCTTATAAAGCCGTTGCAAATGAAGTGTATTTTGGAACAAACCATTCTGATGTTGAAGAAGCTACTAAGCAATCATCACAATACAAAGGAACTCAACAAAATAATATATATACTCCTGGTGCTCTTGAAAGTGGAAAGACTTATTTCTGGAGAATCGATTCTGTAATGAATGAAAGGACAGTTAAAGGAGAGGTATTTGAATTTACAGTAAAATAATAAAAAAATGAAAACACAAATAAACAAAACCATACTTGTAACACTTGCTCTATTTTTAAATTTAGGAGTTGTGTTTAAAGGAATAGCTCAAAAGACGAAACGTCCGAATATCATATTTATCGTAACAGATGACCAGCATAGAGATCAATTTAATTTTGTAAAAGAAGGATTGGATGCAGAAGGTAAACCAACAAATTTATCTCCAAACATAGATCAATTGGCAACAGAAGGAGTGATTTTTGATAACAGTTATGTGAGTTCATCAGTATGTACACCAAGTCGTTATAGTATTGTAACAGGTACGTATGCTTCTAGAGGAATTAAATCTTCAAATATTAAGAAATACGAAGGGCAAACAAATATTACGTGGAATGTTCATGTAGATTCTAAGACAAACAATATTGCTAAAGTTTTACAGCAAAATGGATATTATACTGGTGGTGTTGGAAAAAACCATACTATTTATGGCCATAATCCTCATAAAATTAGTTTAAAAGCAGATCCTACAGACCCAAAAATTAAAAAGCAAATGGTAGAAAACCAAGCAGCTCAGGTAGAAGCCTATAAAAAAGTTGGATTTGATTATGCAGGTGCCTTATATAAAGGAAACTTACCAAATCAATATCCAGTTGCTGTTGAAGACCATAATATGGAATGGGTAGTAGACTCTGCTTTGAGTTTTTTAAATTTAGCAACTAAGAAAAAAGAGCCTTTCTTTTTGTATTTTGCAACAACTTTAGCCCACGGTCCAGATAAATTAGGAACAAAGTACAAAGGAAATCCTTTGGCTACTCCTGTTGGATTTTTAGATAAACCTTTAGAAGTTATGCCTTCTAGAGAGTCAGTTACTCAACGAATTTCTGATGCTGGATTGGATGCTAAGAAAGCAGATATCTTATGGTTAGATGATGGAATTGGAGCTTTGTTAGGCAAATTAAAAGCTATAAGTGAACTTGAGAATACCGTTATTTTCTTTATTGATGATCATGGAGTAGAGTCAGGTAAAGGGAGTTTATATGAAGGAGGTATTAAAACAGTGAGCTTTGTATATGGACCAAATTATATCAATAGTGGTGTGCGTTCAAAGCAGATGGTTTCTAATATAGATATGGTGCCTACGGCCTTAGAGCTTGCAGGTGTAGATCCTAAAAAAGCCTATGACATTGACGGTGTAAGTATGTTGCCTTTGTTAAAAGGAAGCACCAAAGAAATTCATGAATCTTTATTTTTTGAAATGGGAGCAACCCGTGCAGTCATCAAAGATGGGTACAAATATTTGGCGTTTAGAGCACCGGCATCTATAAAAACCAAGTTAGAGAAAAAAGGAAAAAAAGCAACACATATCTGTGACAGACCAGGAGGAAGAGGTTCTGAATCTCCTGCTTTAAAATTCTATGCAAAAAATTATTTTGATGAAGACCAACTGTATCAATTAGAAAACGATCCATTTGAACAATCTAATTTATATTCAGACACTTCACAAAAAGCAAAAATAAAAGAACTGAAAACTGAATTGAAAAAGTATTTAAAAATTGTTCCTGGGACATTTCCTATTGATTAGTTTCCTACAATGATTTTAAAATTATAAGAATAAGTCCAGTAATAGACACAAATCAACTACAATGAATTTTTTTTTTCTTAGAACCATAATTTTAGTTACACTTATTTGTACACTATTAAGCTGTAATGATACACGAAATAGCAAGGCTTTAGTAGTTAAAGATACCCAAGAAAAATTAAACTCAGGAGCTTTGAAGGAGTGGCAACAAATGAAATTTGGATTATTTATTCATTGGGGAGTATATTCTATACCTGCAGGAGTATGGAAAGGTAAGCAGGTTGAGAAATTAGGGGAGCAGATTATGAGACATGCCGATATTTCTATCCCTGAATATGAAGCGATCGCAAAACAATTTAATCCGGTGAATTTTGATGCCAACGCTATCGTGAAAATGGCTAAAGATGCAGGGATGAAATACGTTATTCTTACCTCTAAACATCATGATGGATTTTCGATGTTTAAATCAGAAGCTTCTGACTATAATATTGTTGATTACACTCCGTACAAAAAAGATATATTAAAAGAATTAGCAGAAGCATGTAAGAATAATGGATTGAAATTAGGTTTGTATTATTCTACTCCAGATTGGCATTTTAACGGTCCTGATCCAGAAAGAAATCCCGTAGATGGGAAGTATTCTGTTTTTGGGAAAGTGTCTAAAGAGAACGAAAATTTTCAAGTAGCACAGTTAAAAGAACTTTTGACAAATTATGGTGAAATTATGGAATTGTTTTTCGATATGGGAGAGCCAACATTTGCTCAAAGTAAACGATTTAAAGAAGTTGTAAAAGAATTGCAACCAAATTGTTTGATCAATGGTAGGGTAATGAATAATCAAGGAGATTTTATTACTATGCCAGACAACCACTTACCCGATGTACCTATTTATGATATTGCTTGGGAGACTCCAGGAACTTTTTACCATACTTGGGGATATAAATCTTGGGTAAAAGGAGGTCCGCTGCAAAGGCAAATAAAAAAACAAATTAGAAACCTATCTAAAATTACTTGTATGGGAGGTAATTACCTCTTAAATATTGGGCCAAAAAGTGATGGAACCGTGGTTGCCTATGAGCAAGACGTTTTGAAAGGAATCGGAACATGGACAAAGATTCATAAAGAAGCAATATTTAATACAGAAGTTAACCCTTTTAAGAAATTACCTTGGGGTTATAGCTCTGTGAGAACAACCACTAAACAATTGTATTTGCATGTATTTGATTGGCCTAAGAGTGGGGAGTTAATAATACCTGGTTTACAAAATAAAATAAAAGACTCTTATCATCTTTCAGATCCAAATAAAAAGTCATTGTCGGTGAACAAAAAAGGATTTGATAAAATAATTACGATAGGAGAAACAGCAACAAATAAAAATTTATCTGTGGTTGTTATTGAATATGAAGGAGAACTTTCTATTGTAGATCCAGTAATTACTCCAATAAAAAATGGAACTATTCTATTGAAAGACGAAACGGCTATAAAACATGGTAAATACGGAATGTTAAGTTACAGGTCGATTATTAAAGATGACACTAGAACTTGGGATGTGTTTATAGAAGATACAGGAACTTATGAAGTACAATTGATTTATAAGATGAAGTACAAGCAAAAAGATTTTAAAATAAAAGTAGGAGGTTCATCATTGGATTTTAGTTTATCTAATAAAGCTCCTGAAAAAGCAGTAGTTGAAGAACTTTTTGATGGAAATGAAAAGCATACTAAAGTAAAACAGTTGCAGGAAAAAAAGTTTGGAAAAGCCACAGTTGGGCTTATCAAATTGAAAAAAGGAAAACAAACCTTATTATTCACTTCTGGTAAAGAATTTGAGTTTAAAGCATCGCTAAAAGAGTTTCATGCACAAGATAGAAGTTATAGAGGTTTAAATACAGAAGTGAAAGTTATAAGATTGGTTAAAAAATAAAAGATATTTTATTAAGGTAGCTTAATATTTATTATTCAATAGTAGAATACTAGTAACGGTTTTTTTTATGAACGAAAATAGAAAGGGCTAGATTATGTTATAGTTTACAGTGTAGGTGTAATTATTTTGTTATGCTAGATTTGTGTTATTTTATGTTCTATTAGAACTTGAAAGTAATGAGGAGATGATTTAAATTTGAAATACATTAATATCTAATTATGAAATCGATTTTATCTAAAACGAATAAACTGTATTTAGTTGCTGTACTATTTGGTTTTTTTAGTTTTAGTGTCTGTGCACAACTGCCAAATACAACTCTTAATGAGTTAAAGGTGATGACTTGGAATGTATGGTATGGTTTTTCGCAATTAGAAGCATCAAAAGGAATTCTACCAGTAGGGCATCCTTTTGTCGCAAGTCAAACAGTAGTTCAACAAAAAGCTTCAACTTTTTTGTTAAAAGAAGCTCCAGATGTATTAGCTTTACAAGAGCTTGATGGTTTTGATGCTGATTTATTAGCCTCCTTTGCAACGTCGTATGGACATAATTATTCGTATATTTTTGATAGAGACACGCAGCAGCCAACAGGGGTTACTTCAAAATATCCATTGGAGTTTTTAGAAGGACAAAATGGTATATATAATGGCACTAATTTAGAAGGGACTTTTGCGATAAAACTTAAAAACCAACCCATTGTATTTGTGGTCGTTCATTTAAAATCTGCAAGTACAACTCATCGTTTAAAAGAAAGTAATTATGTGCTCGAACTTTATAACAAGTATAGAGGGCTAAATAATCATGTTATTATGTTAGGTGATTTTAATTCTATGAGTATTACCGATAGAATTTATGCTGAAACTATAATAGATAAAAGATTGCAATACCGAATCTTTAAGAATAAATGCAAACACGAGCTGAACAAAGTGAACCAGCCAGATGTAGGTATGGAGGTTTGTACTACTTGGGATTATAGTGTTATGGATGCGTATTGGAATTACACTGCTTACCCAATTAAGGATACAACAGATGATTTTGCAAATAGAGCAAGTTATATGGCTAATAGTTTTTGGGGTACTTTTCCATCTAGTTCTGTAAAATTATTTCACGATGCTAGCAATCTAGATCATGAAAATAAACCAACAACAACCCATACACAAGAAGAGCACTTGGCTCGAATAGACTATGTATTAGCGAGTACTGAATTAGCAGATTTTACTAGTGATGCTCGTATTATTCATTCTTATACAAATGCTCAAAATCAAACAGTACTAATTGATGAAATGTCTGACCATTATCCTTTATGTACAACTTTTATAGCATCTAATTTATCTGTTTCTGAGACTAAGGTGTATGTAAATATATCTCCGAATCCATTAAAAGGTAGTGTTTTAAGAGTGAATTCTTATTCTAGAGAAATTGAAAGTGCAGTATTGTTTGATATTACGGGTAGAAAAATAATGGAGGTTACGATACAAAATAATCAAATAGATTTTGGTAGTTTACACGAAGGTGTTTATTTATTACAATTTAATACTGGTTTGGTAAAAAGAATTATAAAAAACTAGTAACCTTCTTATCATAAATTTTAATGTACTCGATGAAGTTTTTGAAAACCAAGTTAGCGTACTTATTGAATTAATTGTGACTTTGTTTACCTATACATTTATTGAAATTTGCAACATTTAAGTTAACTTTTGTAACTACAGGATGGTCAAAAAAAGGGTAAGCATTAACTTTGAAATTTAAAATAAGAAATAATTTAAAGACGATGTATTCTATGAGTATAAAAAGATTATTAAGTAATTTATTATTACTTGGGTTTTATATAGGAATGGCTCAATCCTCGAAGAAACCAAATATTTTATTTATCATGTCCGATGATCATACCAGCACTGCAATTGGAGCTTATGGTGGTAGATTGGCAAAATTAAATCCAACTCCTACTATTGATCAGTTAGCAAGCGAAGGTATGTTGCTAGAAAATACATTTTGTAATAACTCTATATGTTCTCCTAGTAGAGCTACTATTTTAACTGGTCAATATAGTTCTATAAATGGTGTAACAGGTTTAGGTGGTAAATTACCAAAAGAAAAGCAGTATTTGCCTATTGAGTTAAAAAAAGCAGGTTATGAAACTGCTGTTATAGGGAAATGGCATATAGGAACCTTGCCGCTAGCTTTTGATTATTATAAAGTAATGCATAGTCAAGGGCATTACTTTAATCCTATTTTTACAGAAAAAGGAGAAGCTGTTAAGGAATATAAATATGGTAAAAAAACAGAAAAAGGAACCATTCAAATAAAAGGGCATTCTTCAGATGTTATTGCTTCTTCAGGAATAGATTGGTTAAAAAAGAGAAATGATTCTAAACCTTTCTTTTTAAAACTTCACTTTAAAGCACCTCATGGACCTTTTGACAATGCACCTAGATACGATACGTATTTAGAAGATGTAAAGATTCCTGAACCTGATAATTATAGAGACCGAAAAAACAATGGCTCTATCGCAACTAGAGGTTATAATGATGAATTAATAAACTGTATAGGGACTTCTGTAGATGGTAGAAATAAACTTAGAAACAACACTTCTCTTATAGATAAGAGTTTAAGACGAAATTTAAGTGAGAAAGAAATAACTACACAAGCATATCAAGTTTATCTTAAAAAGTATTTACGATGTGTAAAAGGTGTAGATGATAATGTAAAACGTGTAATAGAGCATCTAAAATTGGAAGGACTTTATGATAACACAATAATAATTTATACTGGAGATCAAGGATTCTATTTAGGTGAGCATAATTTTACAGATAAAAGATGGGGTTATGAAGAAGGGATGAGAATGCCTTTTATTATAAGGTATCCAAAAACAATAAAAGCAGGAACTCGCTCTGATGCTATTACCGAAAATGTAGATTTTGCTCCAACTATTCTTGATTTTGCAGGTGTAGAAACTCCAAGTCAAATGCAAGGAAAAAGTTTCAAACACATATTAGAAACAGGAAAAGAACCGAAAGACTGGAAACAAGGAGCTTATTATCATTATCAGCTACATATGGCGCATCATTTAAACCCTGCACATATTGGTATAAGAACCAAAGAGTATAAATTGCTTTTATTTTATGGTGCTAAGATTAAGAGTACTAAACCAACGACTCCTCCATCATGGGAGCTTTACGATTTAAAGAAAGATCCAACAGAAGATAATAATGTTTACAATAATCCAGAATATACAAAAACGATTAAAGATTTAAAAGAGAAACTGAAACAATTAAGAAGAGACTATAATGTAGATGGTACTGAATTTGCATATAATAAAGTAATAAAGGAGTATTGGGACTATTCTAATGATGATTATAAAAAAGCTATCCAGATATCATTAGAAGCTAAAAAATCAATTCCACTTTCTCTAAAAAACAAAAAAAACAAAAAACAACACACACGCTAAATGAAAACCTTCGAAAATAATTTTATCAAAAGTGTCTTAAAAAACACCTTCTTAACAATATCTTTTTTATTATTAGCCACTACATACGCTCAAGAAAAACCAAACATTATCCTAATTATGGCTGATGATTTAGGGTATGGTGATGTAGGTTTTAATGATAATAAAGTAATTAAAACTCCATCAATGGACAAGTTAGCAGAAGCTGGTATGAAATTCACTAATTTCTATGCTGGTGGCCCAGTATGCTCTCCAACAAGAGGAACTGTATTAACAGGACGCCATTACTTTCGTTACGGTGTTTTTTCTGCTAATATTGGGCACCTGCCAAAAGAGGAAGTTGTACTACCAGAAGTGTTAAAAGGTGAAGGTTATGCAACAGGGCATTTTGGAAAATGGCATCTTGGAACTTTAAGCAGAGAAGTATCTCCCAAAGGGCCTAAAAGAAAGCCAGCAGAAAATTATTCCCCACCATCTTTTCATTCATATGACCAATCTTTTGTAACGGAATCTGCTGTAGGAACTTGGAATCCGACCGTTGGTGGACGTTACCATAACAATCCGTATTATTTTAATGGTGTAGAAGAAACTGAAAATTTAGAAGGTGATGATTCTAGGGTAATCATGGATCGTGTATTGCCTTTTATTGAAGGAGCAGTAAAAGAGAAGAAACCATTCTTATCTGTAATTTGGTTTCACACACCACACGAACCTGTAATCGCAGGGCCAGAATACAAGAAAATGTATTCAGAATATAGCGATGGATTACAAGACTACTATGGTGCTATTACTGCAATGGATGATCAAATAGGAAGGTTACAAGCAAAATTAGAAGCGCTAGATATTGATAAAAATACAATCATTTGGTTTTGTAGTGATAATGGCCCTGAAGGAAAAGTACAAACAGATAAAAGACCTGGAAGTACTGGTGGTTTAAGAGGTCGTAAAAGAAGTCTATACTCTGGTGGAGTTGGTGTTCCTGCATTTGTGGTTTGGCCAAATAAAGTAAAACCTGGTTCATCTACAGGATACATAAGTGGTACATTAGATTATTTACCTACAATAATGGATGCTTTAAACATTAAAATGCCAGACAATCGTCCTATAGATGGAGTGTCTTTAATTAAAATGATAGATGGGAAAGAAACTAAAAGAATAAAACCACTTCCTTTTATGCATAAAGGAAAAGCAACCTGGATTCAAGGAGACTTAAAATACGTTACAGCTGGTAAAAAAACTAAAGAAGTATACAATTTAAAGAAAGATCGTTTTGAAGAAAATAATCTTATAGCTGAATATGCTGAACAAGCACTAAAAATGGATAAACACATTATGAACTGGAATTTATCTTGTAAAGACAGTCATGCTGGTAAAGATTATTCTAATGCTGATTTTAAATCAGTGGGTAAATGGTCTGGTTTAGATGTAGAACGGAGAGAAAAAAAAGCAAAGAAAGGAAAGAAAGGCAAAAAAAGAAAGAAAAATAAAGGAAAGAAAAAAGAATAATCATGAAGATAAATACAAAAATTTTAGGATTAGTTATCCTAGCATTTATAACTGTAAACAAGATTAATGCGCAGAAAAAGGGTGAAAAACAAAATATCATTTTTCTATTAACAGACGATCAAAGATGGGATGCATTAAGTTGCATGGGGAATAAAGAAATAAGCACACCAAACATCGATAAGATTGGAGAAAAGGGTGTGATATTTACTAATTTTTACAACACTACCTCTATTTGTATGGCTAGTAGAGCTCAGATGATGACAGGAATGTACGAATTTAAAACAGGCTGTAACTTTACTCATGGCCCATTAACCAAAAAGAAATTCCAAAAATCTTATCCTGTATTATTAAGAAAAGCTGGGTATAAAACAGGATTTACTGGTAAATTTGGATACGCAGTAAAAGAAGATGCTGATGCAAAAGGAGGCTATGCTAAAATGGAAGATTTACCTGTAGAAGAGTTTGATTGGTGGAAAGGATGGCCAGGTCAAGGATACTACCAAACTGTTAAAAATAAGCACATGGTTGAATACGCAGAAAAGTACCCTCATGTGTCTAGTGCGTTAGGCGCAGCTTCTGTAGATTTTATTAAAGAATATTCGAACAAAAAAGAGCCATTTTGTTTATCAGTAAGCTTTAAAGCACCACATAACCCTGTATCTCCTGATCCCCAATATGATCATGTGTACAAAGGAAAAACTTTTACAAAGAATCCTAATTTTGGAAAAGAAGGAGCGAAGCACTTACCGAAACAATCGAAATTAGGTCGTCAATACCAACGTTTAGGTAAACATTGGAACGAAGAAAACTTTGATTACGCAATGTCTAGATACTACCAATTGATTCATGGAATTGATGTAGCTGTAGGAATGATTCTAGAAGAATTAGAAAAGCAAGGTGAAGCTGATAACACCGTTATTATCTTTACAACAGATAATGGTTATAGTACTGGTGCTCACGGTTTTGGAGGCAAGGTGTTGCCTTACGAAGAAGGGGCTAAAGGACCTTTATTAATCTATGCTCCAGGATCAAAATCAGAAAACAAAGGTTGGGAAAGTCATGCTATTACTGGTAATATTGATATGACTCCAACTATTTTAGATATTGCTGGTGTAGATATTCCTGATAATATAGATGGAAAAAGTTTAGTACCTTTATTAGAAAGGGAAAATGCAACAGTAAAAGAACATCAAGCTATTATTCAGGCATGGGGAGAAAGTCCTACGCACTCTTTATCTATTGTTAGTGATGATTACAAATACTTATACTGGTTCTATGCTGATGGTATGGAGGCTCAAGAGGAATTATATGACCTTAAAAACGATAAGTATGAAATGAAAAATATAGCAAAGGATCCTACGAATGGGAACCAGCTTAAAAAAATGCAAACTATTTATGATAGTTATGTTGCTAGAATTAAAAAAGAAGGTTCTCCTTTAAACAGATATATTGAGTATGGTACCCTTTACGATCGTCATATTTCTTGGGAAGACAAGAAAAACCTAATAAAAGAATATGTTGATCCTGCAAAAAGAAAACCTAAGAAAAGTAAAAAATTAAAAAAGGGCAGAAAGCCTAAAAACGCTAATAAAAAGAGAAAAAACAAAAAAGATAAGTCTAATTAATTATTTTTATTACCACAAAATATAATCACACCATTTAATTATTAATGACAATTTTGGGAGTTTAGTGGTAATAAAATTAGCTTGACTGTGATATTTCTGTTATAATTTGATGTATTTGGTTTTTGGAAAAATAAATTCTTAAACTATTTTTGAATAACATAAATTTGTATAAAATGATAAAAAAAATTTCTACACTTAGTGGCTTGCTTTTTTTGGTAACTTTTACATTGTTTTCTCAAAAACAACCCAACATTATTGTAATCCTGTCAGACGATATTGGGTTTGAGGAATTTGGAATTTATGATGTAAAAAAAGGAGAACCTTCAAACACTCCAAATATAGATAAGTTAGGTCGTAGTGGTGTAACTTTTAAAACAGCTTATGCACAAAGTATTTGCGGACCATCTAGAGCAATGTTTTATTCTGGTAATTATGCAGCAAATAATGGAGCTTATGATAATAAGATTGAGTACAGACCTGAAGATAAAGGGAAATCTAAAGACCTTGAGAAATTTCCGAATTTCGTGAGAGTTTTGCATGATGCAGGATATAAAACAGCAGTTGCAGGGAAATGGCACAATCCGATTGGAGGAATGTTGGGTCTAAACAATGATATTTTAGGAGTAGATCAATATGTAGTATACAACAGTAATCAAAAAATGGTTAACAAAATCACCGGACAAACTTTGACTCCAGATGAAAATTGGGAAAACGCCGCAATTTCAGGAGAACCGATTTTGTCTAGATACTGGAAACCTACTTATATTCAAGACGGGAAACTGTTAGAAACAACGATGAAAGATTATGGACCAGATTTGTTAAAAAATTACATCTGTGATTTTATAAAAGATAACGCCAAATCAGAACAGCCTTTTCTTGCTTTTTACCCGATGGTATTGGCACATACTTCACATTGTGTAACTCCAATAGAAGTTGCTAATGGAGAAAAACCATCTAATACTAATTATAAGCATCGTACAGAGAAAGGACGAAGTATCTTTAAGAATCAAATTCATTATGCAGATAAACTTGTTGGTGATATATTAAAAACAATTAAAGATCAAGGTATTTCTGATAATACAATTATAATTTTTGCGTCTGATAACGGAACTACATCAGTTTCAAAATCAAAAGGTGTAGAATTTGGAGTTCACGTTCCGTTTATAGTTGCAGGTAGTGGAATTAAAAAACGAGGAATGACGGATGAATTAATTGATTTTACGGATGTTCTACCAACTTTGGCTGATTTTGCAGAAGCTAAAATACCATCAAGATACAATGTAGATGGTGTTAGTGCAAAAGATTTTTTAACAGGGAAATGTAATAAAACGAAAGAGGTTATTTATGCACAGCCAGGTATAACTAGTATGGTTCGTACTAAAGATTATTTACTAGAAGCAGTTTGTCCTCTTTATGGGCATCCTAATGGTAGATTCTATAAAACGAATGGTTCTTTTGATGGGCGTGGTTATGAAAACATTACTCATAATGATAGCTATAAGAAGATTAGAGATCAATTCCAAAGTTATTTAAATGCAACACAATCAAAATTGCCTACTTCTTTTGAAGATCCTAAATGGAAAAGTAAAAGTTTAAAACGTGGCTATAGTCATTTTACAAATAAGAAAAGGGTAAAGACTCATTTAGCTTTGCCTTTAGACTATCAGTTCTACGATCCTTCTTTTTAATTTAGTAAAAATAGTTAGGTAACGATACTATTATAAAGTAAAACGTGTTCTTTTTTTAAGGACACGTTTTTTTTGTGTTTAAAAACAGTTTGTTATGGTTTCATGTGAGATTTAAACTAGATTTTGTGATATACCGTAGGTTAAATTTTAGCTTCTTGTTTTACTTTTGATTTAAAAAAAAATGGAATGAGACTGATTTTTAATGTTTTCTATTGAAGGTCTTATGGTTTCGTCTTATATGTTTAATAATAAAATAGAATATGAAAAAAAAATATCTAATTTTAATAGCTGTAGCTCTATTGAATATCGTTTCTCTAAAATCTCAAGAAAAAGAATACGAAGCTGATTGGGAATCATTAAGAACTCACATGGTACCAACATGGGCAGAAGATGTGAAATTTGGAATATATGCACATTGGGGTGTGTATTCAGTTACCGGAAATTGGGATTATAAAAAGTCTAACTGGGGTAATTATTATATTACAGGTTATAAAGGATTCTATTCTACCAAAGGAGATCATGAGCAAAGACTGCTTTTTGAAAAAAACGTAGGTAAAATTGAAGATGGTATCGGTTATAAAGATTTGGCAAAACAATTTACGGCTGAAAATTTTGATCCTGTTTATTGGGCAGATTTAATAGAAAAATCAGGAGCAAAATACGCAGGAATGTGTGCTGTACATCATGATGGTTTTTGTATGTGGGATAGTGATATTACCGATTTTTCAGCAGGAAAAACTGGGCCTAAACGAGATGTAAATGGCGAGTTGTTTACTGAATTGAAAAAACGAGGTCTAAAAACCATAGCTTCCTTTCATCATGGTAGAACAGTAAAACATTTCGAAGGTATTGTAAAGAAATTAAAAGAAAATCCGAAGTATAAAAACGTTGATTTACTGAATCCGGAATACTATAACTATTATTGGTTTATGGGAGGACGAGAGCGCTTTACTAAGAATAGATTGGATTTAACTATAGAATTTATCGATAAATATTCACCTGATATTTTATGGTTCGATGGTGGCGGTGGTAAATACGATACAGAGAAAATTTTATCACATTTCTTTAATGATGGAATAAAACACAACAAAAAAGTAAGTGTGCATAACAAAGGGAATTTTGGAAAGAATTTTGGTGTGTATAGTTATGAGAATGGTCATAAAAGGCCTTCTTATGTAGATTGGCCATGGGAAGATGATACACCGAGTGCAATTGGTTGGTGTGATTGGCAGTGGGACAAGAACATGGAATATAAAAAGTCAAATGATGTTATTATTCGATTAGTAGATTTAGTTGCTAGAAACGGAGGACTGTTACTTTCTATGAATCCAAGACCTGATGGAACTTTTGATAAAGGTCAGGAAAATTTATTACTTGGTATTGGTGTTTGGTTAAAACAAAACGGAGAGGCTATTTACGGTACAAGACCATGGGAGATTTATGGTGAAGGGCATTTAGAAGATTTGTTCTATACACAAGAGAATCCTCAGAATGGAGCGAAATCTAGAGCCATTCAACCAGATACTAATTTATTTAATTCAGAAGATATTAGATTTACCGTTAAGAACAATACGCTATACGCAACCGTTTTAGGAATTCCGTCAAATGGTAAAGTATTAATTAAATCACTATCAACCAATATTGAAGTATCTTCAGAAAACGAGATTGAATCGATTGAATTAATAGGTCATGGAAAAATTGATTTTAATAGAACAAAAGCAGGTGTTCAAATAATACTTCCTAAAGAATTACCAAACAATGTTGCGTTGGTTTTTAAAGTGAAGACAAAAGGAATGTTAGAACAAAGAAAAAATACGGGGTCAAATGCAATTGTCCCAAAAAAAACATAAAAAATCAAAAAGAAATGAAAAAATATTTATTGACAGCATCACTTAATATTAACTTTTGAGTGCTTAGGAAGTTGATTTAGAGAATTCACCTTTTTCAACTGGGGGAAATGAGAACGGCACAATCACTTTTTCTGACTTTGCATCAAACAAGAAATTCGCTACTAATGGAATAAAAGAAATAGTGATGCTTGGCGTTGATGAAAAAAAAGGGAAGAACTTCAGAAGGATTGGTTGTTAATTACCGAACAACAAAACCAGGAGAACATACTTATGCTTTTAAAATTATTCTAATGGGAAAAGCATTTAGAAAGATTAGAGAATTTAAATGTCAATTATAGAATTCCTGAAGAATTAACTAAATAATAAGAGGTAGTTATAAATAAATATTAAAATTAAAAGGATTATAGAGGATTTAAATAGAACATAACTTACAATAAATCTAACACTAATTAAACAACATATCTATTTCGAAGTTATTAGGGATAAAACCTAATTATTCAACTAAGGCAATCAATGTTTAGTGGCTTATGTAATATTTATACTAAATATTGTGATATATGGTTTGTAGTTTAAAGTTTATCAAAGCTACTTTCGCACTCATCTAGTAAATGATATAATTTTAATCAAGTAATAAAATTAGAAAAATGAAATACAATATAGCCAAATTGCAAATAGTAGTTTTAGTACTATTTATTAACAGTAGTAGTATGCAAGCCCAAAAAATGAAAACAAATGGGAATAATTGGGGTAAACCTGAAAATGCTGATTGGAACGAATTGAAAAAAGAGCCAATTCCAGAATGGGTGCTTGATGCTAAATTTGGGGTATATACACATTGGGGTATATTTTCAGTTCCAGCACATGGTGGGCCAGATTATGTAAAAGAATTGTACTTGGCTGATGATAAAGATAAAAAAGGAAAAGGTGTAAAAAAGTATCACATTGAAAAATATGGTGAAATAAAAGACTTTGGATATAAAGATTTTGAACCGATGTTTACGGCAGAGAAATTTAATGGACAAGAGTGGGCGGATGTGATGAAAGGTGCAGGAGCAAAATTTGGTGGGATTTGCCTGTCACACCACGACGGATTTTGTTTATGGGATAGTAAATATACTACTTGGGACTCGATGGATAAAGGACCTAAAAAAGATATTTACAGAGAAATAGCTGATGGTATTCGTAAAAATGACATGAAGCTTGTTGCTACTTTCCATATGGCTAGAACCTATGGTTATGCTTTTGATAAAGATAAAAATTATTCAAAAGAACAGAAAAAAACTTGGGATATTTTTGACGATGCAAATAATAGAATCTATTATAACAAAGATAAAATGCCTAAAGAAGAATTTGCAGCTGAATGGTCTGGTAAAGTTCGTGAGGTTATTAAAAACTATAGACCAGACATGTTATGGTTTGATGGTTTGTCTGGTTCAATTAAAAAAGATGAAGTACCGCAAGATACCATTACATCAATTTTTAAAGATTACTACAAGCAAAAAGCAATTAATGGTGACGAAGTAGTTATATGTAATAAACTCCCAGGAAGTAAAGTTTGGAACTTTCCTTTAGGATTTGGATTGCGTTGTTATGAAAATTGTAGAGATATGGAACCAAATCCACAAGGGTATTGGTTGGCAGATAGAGCCATTGGATATCCTTGGTCATACGTTAATAATAAAAAATATAAGTATGGTGCAGATTATCATTTAAAGAGTTTAATTGATATGGTAAGCCGCGGAGGGATATTTTTCCTATCATTAACCCCAAAAGGAGATGGGTCAATTCCTGATGAAGAAAAAGAAATAATGAAAGGAATGGGGGCTTGGTTAAGTGTTCATGGAGAAGCTATTTATAGCACTAGAAGATGGAAATATGCGGCTGAAGGGCCAGCTGTAATGTTGAGGACTACTAAGACAGGTAAGCATAAATGGGATTTTACAAATATGACTGGTAAAGATACGCGTTACACTAGAAGTAAAGACAATACTAAATTGTATGCTACGGTATTGGGAATTCCTAAAGGAAACAAGATTACCTTAAAATACTTAGCAAAAGGAAAAAAAATTGCTTCTGGAAAAATAAAGAGTATTGAGTTTGTAGCTTCAAATAAAGAAGTGAAATGGGAACAAACAAAAGACGGGTTAACTATCTTTTTTCCAGAAGGCAATTTGAATGAAGTTGCAAACGCCTTTAGAATTAATATTGAAGGAAAATTATTATATAACTAAGAGACAAATTAAATGAAGCCTTCAAAAAAATGTAAAAATAAAATCTGTTGAGGTCTTAGGAAGTAATGCAAAAGTAGAATGGAAATTAACAAGTAAAGGGTTTGAATTAGAGTCGCCACCTAAAGATGGATTTGAATATGCCCGTGTTTACAAAATTAATACAATAAAATAATGAAAGAAATAGCAAAGATATTCGTTGTTGGTCTTTTACTTATTATTGGAAATAACACCAATGTTAAAGCTCAAAATAAGCCCAATATCATTTATATTTTAGCCGATGATATGGGGACCGGTGATGTAATGGTCTATAATAAAGATGCAAGGTTTCCTACACCACATATTGATAAAATGGCAAATGAAGGGGTAAAGTTTACCGACGCTCATACGAGTTCAAGTGTTTGTACACCTACTCGTTATGGGATACTAACTGGGCGTTATTCTTGGAGAACGAGTTTAAAAAGTGGAGTAACACATGGCTTAACCAACCATTTAATAGATACCAAAAGAACCACGGTTGCCAGTTACTTAAAAGAGAAGGGATATGCTACAGCGGCTATTGGTAAATGGCATTTAGGAATGGATTGGACCAGTAATGACGGTAAAAAAATTCAAAAAATTGGAACCAATTTAGATGTGAAAGTCCCCATAAAAAATGGGCCTAATGCTGTTGGATTTGATTATTACTATGGTATTTCGGCTTCCTTAAACATGGATCCTCATGCATATATTGAAAACACTAAAATGTTAGGTGATTTAATTTTAGTTGAAACATCTAGAGAAGTAAAAAAGATGTTAGGGTCTGGAGGTAAAGCAGGATGGGTTGATAAAAATTTTAAAAGAGATGAAGTGATGCAAACTTTCACCAACAAAGCAATTAACTGGATGAAGGAAGTGGAAGCTAAAAAAGAACCTTTCTTTTTATATTTCCCACTAAACGCACCGCATTCTCCAATTGTTCCAAGTGATAAATTTAAAGGAAAAAGTGGACTTTCAAATCACGGAGATTTTTGTATGGATGTTGATGATACTGTTGGACAAATTATTGCAGCTGTTGAAGAAATGGGGGTTTCAGATAACACCTTAATAATTTTTACTGCTGATAATGGTGTATCCCCTCAGGCAAAATTAAAGCCTATGGAAGATCAGGGGCATTTTTCAAGTTATATATATAGAGGTTTAAAAGGAACGCTATATGAAGGAGGTCACCGGGTTCCGTTTGTAGTCAAATGGCCTAATCAAATAAATAAACCGTTTGAAACAGATTATTTATCATGTACTACAGATTTATTAGCAACTATAGCTGATATTTTCGAGGAAGAACTACCTGACAATGCAGGAGAAGATAGCCAAAGTTTTTTACCTGCTCTTTTATGTAAAAACTTAAAAGATGAAAGCCGTAATGGAATTGTACATCATTCTGATGCCGGTGTTTTTTCTATTCGAAAAAATCAATGGAAATTAATTTTTGATGAAGGTGCAGGAAGCAGGAGGGTTGATCCAAAAGATAAACCAGTAATTAATCCTGGCGAAATTCAACTATTCAATATGGAAAATGATGTTGAAGAAAGTACAAATATTGCCTTAAAAAAACCTGCAGTTGTAGAAGAATTGAAAAAATTAATGGCTTCATATATATCAAACGGAAGAAGCACTAAAGGAAAGAAACAGAAAAATGATAAAGCACCAAAAGGCTGGAAAAATTTGACTCACTTTGAAAAATATATAAAAGAATAATAAGTTAACTATTTTTTAAAAAAAAATAACTAATGCTTAGTTCATTGATTTTGGCTGTTACATTTGTTATAGATTATGGGAGAAATGGATACTTGACACAATTTGAAATTATTTAAATTTGAAATCATTTTTAAATTAAGAACAAATGAAAAATATTTTAACATTTTTATTAGCAGTAGTTTTAACTACTACCTTGAGTGCACAAAAGAAAAAGAATTCGGATAAGGCAAAGAAAGTTGCAACTGAAATGATCAAATTTTTAGAGCTAGATAACGCAACTTTTAACAAAGTGTACGAATTGCAAAGTAAAAAGTTCGCTGAATTAAAAGCTGCAAATAAAGAATTAAAAGAAGATAAAACACTCCTTAAAGCAAAAAGGAAAGAAATAAATAATGAGTTTAAATCTAAATTAAATCCGTTGTTAGGGAAAGAAAAAGTAAAAATGTGGTCTGAGCATTTAAAAGCGAATAAAAAAAATAAGAAGCATTAATCTCAATTTTTAAGATATCCCCATTTTTTTTAAATGGGGATTTATATTTGAAACCTAATTTTCAACAAAAAAACAATTGAAATGATAAATTATAATCATATTTCAAGGAGGACAATATCAACACTTGTATTGAGTATCTTATTTATAAATATTTCTATCGCTCAAAAAAAGAATCAGCCTAATATCGTATTAATAATGCTTGACGATGTGAGCCCTGAGCAATATAGTTGTTACGGAGTTCCAGGTTGGGGGAAAACCCCGAATGTTGATAAGATGGCATCAGACGGTGTTATGTTTAAAACCTGTTATGCAACGGCCATGTGCGCACCTTCAAGAGTAGAAATTATGACTGGAGAATATGGTGCAAACACAGGTGTTTTGCAAAATGGAATGTGGTTAGGTGATAGTAGTAAAAATGTTTACAAGGACCATCAAGCATTTGGTAAATTATTAAAAGATGCTGGCTATGCGACTGCAATTGCAGGAAAATGGCATGCAGGTAAAACAATGCCTTACGAAGAAGAAGTTGGATTTGATGAATATTGTTTATGGGAAGGAATAAAGGAAATAAAAGCACTACCAGGTTCTCCAAAATTTAAGGGGCAATTTGAAGATAAAAAAACGACTTCTAGATATTGGCATCCTGGAATTATTAAAAACCATAAGTTGATGGATACAAAACCAACAGATTATGGTCCCGATATTTTTGCTGATTTTATTATGGATTTTATGGAGCGGAAAACCAAAGAAGGAAAACCGTTTTTAGCTTATTGGCCAAGCGTAGCTCCTCATGGTACTCGCACCGGAGCGCCGACCACCCCACATAGAGGTGCTATTGGTGATTTAGGTCCAGCTTCTAATTCTAAAGAAGGACGATTAAGATTTATTGCTCTGAATGAATATTTAGATTTTTTGATGGGTAAAGTAATAAAGAAAATTAAAGATTTAGGAATTGCAGACAATACAATTGTCATTTTCACTTCAGACAATGGTACAGCTATAACAGCAAAAACTCGTGGTGTCGAGCGCGGAAGCCATGTAATAAACATTATTACGGGAGCCGGAATTAAAAAACGTGGTGCAACTGATGAATTAACAGATTTTACTGATATAGCACCAACTTTGGTTGAACTCGCAGGAGCTAAATTACCTAAAGGGAAAAAATTTGACGGAAAAAGTTTAGTTCCATTTTTAACCGGCAAAACAGATTTTCACAGAGAATGGATTCATGGATACATTTCTACTTCGCAATTAATTAGAACTAAAAATTATATGTTGGAGGTTGTAAATCCTTTCTTAGGAATGCCTCGAGGTCGTTTCTATTATACTGGAAATAATAGAAATCAACGTGGATATGAGTTTGTAAATGATAACCCCAAACACGCTAGTGCAAGAGCCGAATTCGATGAGATTTTAGAGAATTTCCCTCCAATAACTAAGGATCATCTTTTTTGGGAAACTAAAAAAGGAAAAAAATTCTTAAAATCATATACGAAACCTTCCTCGGTAAGAAAACATTTATTCAATCATCGAGATTATAAATTTTATGATGAAGGACTAAAATTGAAAAATAAGAAAAGTAAATAATTGAATTATATTAAATAGACTTAAATGAATTTTAAGATTAAACAATTAGCCATTAATTTTTTTTATACAACCGTAATAATGTGCTCAATTTCATTAACTAGTTGTGCTCAAAGACCTGTTGTAAAATCAAAGTCTACTATAACTAAAGTTAAAAAACCAAATATTCTTTTTATCATGCTAGATGATTTAGGAAAAGAATGGATTGAGACCTATGGTGCAGATAACATTCATACGCCAACTATAGATAAATTAGCAGAAGAGGGCATGCAATTTGAGAATTCGTGGTCAATGCCACAATGCACACCTTCAAGAGTTACCTTAATCACAGGTCAATATCCGTGGCGTCATGGATGGATTAATCATTTCGATGTACCTAGATGGGGACACGGAGCACATTTTGATCCAAACTTTAATCCAAGTTTTGCTAGGGTAATGCAATCGGCAGGTTATGTTACTTGTGCTGCAGGGAAATGGCAAATCAACGATTTTAGATTACAACCTGAAGTGATGAGTGCTCATGGTTTTGATGAATATTGCATGTGGACGGGTGCTGAAGGTGGAAACGAAAAAGTGAGTCAGGAGCGTTATTGGGATCCATATATCCATACCAAGGAAGGTAGTAAAACGTATAAAGGAAAATTTGGTGAAGATGTATTTTCTGATTTCATCATTGACTTTATGAAAGAGAATAAAGAAAAACCAATGATGATTTATTATCCAATGTGTTTGCCTCATGGACCTTTGGTTGCAACTCCTTCTGAACCAAATGTAACTGCAAAAATGGACAAACACAAAGCCATGGTTACCTACACAGATTTTATTCTTAATAAGTTAATAAATGCACTTGAAGAACTTAAAATAAGAGACAATACAATTATTGTTTGGACTACAGACAACGGAACTGGAGGGAATATAGTTGGTCATATAAATGGTAGAACTGTACGTGGTGGAAAAACCTTTTTAACAGAGAACGGTGTTAATGCTCCATTTATAGTGAATTGCCCTGGAAAAGTACCTGCTGGCGTTGTTACAGATGCTTTGGTTGATTTCACAGATATTCTACCAACTTTTGCGGAGCTTGGAGGTGCAAATACTCCTTCAAATTATATTGGTGATGGAAGTTCTTTTGCTTCTTTAATTCTTGGAAAATCGAACGATTCATCAAGAGAATGGACAATGGCATTGGGTTCTAGAGCAGCTACCTTAGAAAATGGAAGAGTAAAAAATATTTATACATTTAGAGACAGAGCCATCAGAAATAAAAAGTTTAAAGCCTTTGTAAATCAAAATCAAATTATAGATGAAATATACGACCTTTCAAATGATGTGGAAGAGGAAAGGAATTTAATATATAACAGAAATGCTGAGGTTGTATCAGCTTTAAGGTTTTTTAATAAAGTTATTAGAAAATTACCAAAAGAAGATGCCAATCCTAAATATAAAAAATTAACAAACTCTTTTTATGATGTTGAACTCGAAACACTTCAAAAACAGCATAAAAGAAATGTAAAAAAGGGAAACCATGCGCCAAAGGCTAATGAAGTTAAAAAGAAATAATGGCAATCAGAAAACTATGAAACTAGTTTTATCGAAAGAGAAATGGTTAGCAGGCTTAAGTGAGTTAATAGTATCTATAGGCTTTTATTGAACCTCTTAAAATCACTTAAGTTTGTTGACTTATTTGGAAAACAGAAGAGACAATCCAAGTTGGTGGTGGACAAGCTTTATGAATTTAAGAAAATAAAATTGAGTTAGTTGTTTTAGTTAAATGAAAAATAGGTGTTGTTGAAATTTTCAATAGCACTTATTTTATTTTAGAAGAATCTCTAACAATAAGTTCAGCATTTAAAATAATTTTATTCAAAGATTGCTCAACTTCTTCTTTTTTAACGTAGCTTAAAAATGTTTCTGCAGCTAACTTCCCAATTTTTTCATTATGTTGATTTACACTTGATATACTTGGAGAAACCATTGATGTGAAAGGCTCATTTCCAAAACCAACTAAAGCTATCTCATTTGGCATATTAATTTTTTGCTCATTTAAAACTTGTTGTGCTCCTAATGCAGCATAATCTCCAGCAACATAAACAGCATCAGGTCTGTTTTTTAGTGCTAAAAGTTGCATCATTTTTTCTCTTCCATCAGCAATAGTTAAATTACATTCAATCAACAATTCTTCATCTAAAGGTAGATTATGTTTTTGTAAGGCATCAATATATCCTTCAATTCTATTATTAAATATACGTGTATGTTTAAAGCCGCCAATATGAGCAATCCTTTTACAACCTTGATTTATAAGATGTTCAACAATAATATGACTGCTATTATAATCATCAATTCCAATATAATCTACATTTAAATCATTTTCACCTCTGTCAAATAGAATTAACGGAATTCCTTTTGCTTTAATTTTTTCATAATACTCTAAATTAATAGTTTCATTTGCCATAGAAGCAATAATTCCATCAACTTGAGTAAATAATAAAGTATCTATATTATTACACTCCTTTTTATAAGATTCGTTAGATTGTGTTATTATTATATTATAACCCTCCTTATTTAAAACTTCTTCAATATTCTGAATCACGGATGAAAAAAAGTTACTGTTAGTTCTTGGAACAATAACACCAACCAAATTACTCTTTCCACTACGTAATGCACTTGCAAGGTGATTGGGTTGATAATTTAAGTTTTTAGCAACTTGCCTAACCGCTTTTTTTGTTTTTTCACTAATTCTAGAATCATTATGTAAAGCTTTAGAAACAGCTGCAGCAGAAATATTTAACACATTTGCAATATCTTTTATAGTAGTTTTCTTTTTTTTCATAAATAAATTTATATATTTGCTTTAACGTTTAAGCAAATGTAATACGTTTGTTTTCAATATCAATATCAAAATTTAAATATATAATTAGGTTTTGATTATTTTTTGACAACTTGCTTAAACGTTTAAGCAAAATATTAAAAATAATTAAATTTATAACAAAATGGGTAAAGTAGTAACATTTGGAGAAATCATGTTAAGGTTAGCTCCTCAAGGATTTTTAAGGTTTTCACAAGCAAATAATTTCGATGCAATTTATGGTGGTGGAGAATCTAACGTAGCAGTTTCATTAGCAAACTATGGAGTTGATGTAGATTTCGTAACACGTTTACCGAAAAATGACATTGGTGCATGTGCAATGATGGAAATGCGTAAGCGTGGTGTTGGAGTTGATAAAATTGTATATGGTGGAGACAGATTAGGAATTTACTTTTTAGAAACTGGTGCAGTTAGTAGAGGTTCTAAAGTTGTTTATGATAGAGCGCATTCTGCAATAGCAGAAATAGAATCTGGAATGATAGATTGGGATGCTGTTTTTGAAGGTGTTGAATGGTTTCATTGGACAGGTATTACACCAGCAATTTCTCAAGGAGCTGCAGATGTTTGTTTAGAAGCTGTAAAAGCGGCAAGCGCAAAAGGAATTACTATTTCTACCGATTTAAATTATAGAGCAAAACTTTGGAATTATTGTGATGATGCACATAGAGAAAAAGTGATGACTGAAATTACTTCTTATTGTGATATCGTTTTAGGAAATGAAGAAGATGCAGAAATGCACTTCGGAATTAAGCCAGATGGTGCTGCAGTTCAAACAGCAGGACATGATGTAAAAGCGGAAGCTTTCTTATCAGTTTGTCAACAAATGATGGAAAAATTTCCAAGAGCTAAAAAAGTAATTACAACCTTAAGAGGTTCTATCTCTGCTTCTCATAACACATGGGCAGGAGTTTTATATGATGGAAAACAAATGTTACAAACGCGTCAATACCAAATAACTGATATTGTTGATAGAGTTGGTGGTGGAGATTCATTTATGGGAGGTTTAATCTATGGATTATTAACATACCCAGAAGATGATCAAAATGCATTAGACTTTGCAGTTGCTGCATCTTGTTTAAAACACACAATTAAAGGTGATGCAAACTTATCTACAGTTGCAGAAGTGGAAAAATTAATGGGTGGAGATTCTTCAGGACGTGTTGCAAGATAAAAGTAATATGTCTATTCAAAAATCTATATTAATACTTTGTGGTGGTGGTCCAGCTCCAGGAATTAATTCTGTAATAAGTACAGTAACAAAATCATTTTTAAAAGATGGTTATAGAGTCTTAGGTTTACATGAAGGTTTTAAAGGGCTTTTTAGTGATGACCCTCAAATAAAAGAGTTGGATTTTGATCATGCTGATATAATTTTTAGTAGAGGAGGATCAACACTAATTATGAGTAGATTTAAACCTAATGGAGAAAAATTAAATACTCAGATTTTTTTAGAAAATAATGTAAAATTATTAGTAAGTATTGGTGGTGATGATACTGCAACCACAGCAAATAGAATTACAAAGTATTTACAAAAAGAAAGTATTTTTATTTCAAATATCCATGTTCCTAAAACAATAGATAATGATTTGCCTTTACCAGATAGAAATCCAACTTTTGGATTTCATTCTGCTAAAGATGAAGGAGTTAGAATCGGGAATACAATTTATGAAGATGCCCTTACCAGTCAAAATTGGTTTGTGATGTCTGCAATGGGTAGGTCTGCTGGGCATTTGGCTTTTGGTATTGCCACAAGTTGTCATTTTCCAATGATGATTATCCCTGAAATGTTTGATAAAACGATCATAACCTTAGATAAGGTTGTACGTTTAATTATTTCATCAATCATAAAAAGAAAAATATTAAATATTAATTACGGAGTTGCGTTAATTAGTGAAGGAATCTTTCATAATTTACCTAAAAGAGAAATAGATAAAAGCGGAATTAATTTCACTTTTGATGACCATGGACATCCAGAGCTAGGGAACGTTAGTAAATCTCATATTTTGAATGTTTTAGTTCAAGATAAACTAAGTAAATTAGGTCTAAATATTAAAAGTAGACCAATAGAATTAGGCTATGAGTTACGATGTTGTAGACCAATAGGTTTTGATTTAACACTATGTACTTTATTAGGTATTGGTGTTAAAAAGTTGTTTGATGAAGGTAAAAGTGGTTGTTTGGTTTCTGCCAATTCTAGAGGAGAAATAACACCATTATATCTGTCAGATTTACAAGATAAAGATGGTAAAATTAAACCAAGATTAGTAAATATAGATTCTGAATTTGCTCAACTTTGTTTTCAAAATTTACATTATTTAGGAGAAGAGGATTATAACGAAGCTAATAAGCTTGTAGAATTCCCTTCAGAATATGATTTTAAAAAAATATTAAGAGAAAAATAAATAAAAATGGCACAATATACAAGATTAGAAGTAGCGAGAATAATGAAGGAAACAGGTATGGTTCCTTTATTTTATCATAAAAATTTAGAGATAAGTAAAAAAGTAATAACGGCTTGTTATAATGGTGGAGCAAGATTGTTAGAATTTACTGCAAGAGGAGATTTTGCTCACGAAGTTTTTGGAGAATTAGTAAAATATGTAACTAAAAATTTACCAGGAATGGTTATGGGAGTTGGTTCTGTAACAGATGCAGCAGCTGCTTCAAGGTTTATGGCTTTAGGAGCTAATTTTATTGTAACTCCAGTTTTAAGAGAAGATATTGCAATAGCTTGTAACCGTAGAAAAGTTTTATGGTCTCCAGGTTGTGGAACATTAACAGAAATTGCAAGAGCAGAAGAATTAGGCTGTGAAATTGTTAAATTATTTCCTGGTGATATTTATGGCCCACAATTTGTAAAGGGAATTAAAGGACCTCAACCTTGGACAAGCATAATGCCAACAGGAGGGGTTTCCCCAACTAAAGAAAATTTAGAAGCTTGGTTTAAAGCAGGAGTAACCTGTGTTGGTATGGGATCTAAATTAATGGCAAAAGATGCTGAAGGTAATTTTGATTATTCAAAAATTGAAAGCACAACAAAAAATGCTTTAGATATTATTAAAACGCTTAAATAACATTATTTTTATCAAAAAATTGAAAGCCTATCAAAAAGCAGCTTATAAAAACGCTACTTTCCATATAAGCTCAAGTTAGGCACAAGCTGAAAATGAAACCGAAGACTGAAAGTCCAAAAAATTAAAACTAATATTATTTTGAATACTTGGAAATATACTTTTCTATTTTTAATTCTTTTTTCTTCGTGTAAGGAAAAGGAAATTGATTTAAAACCAGTTTCATACAATGATTTCGAACTATTTGTAAATGAAACTAAATACATTACTGATGCTGAAAAATATGGATGGTCGATAGTTCAAATTGATGTTTATAATTTTAGAAAAGTTGATCATGCCAACTGGAGAAAACCTGATGGAATAAATAAAGTTAGTTCTGGTAAACTTCCTGTGACTCAAGTAAGTTACAACGATGCTTTAGCATATTGTAAATGGTCAAATAAACGACTTCCAAACTATAATGAATATTGGGAAATTGTAGGAAAGGATAAACGAATTATAGTATCAGAAAATAAATTACCGATTTCTGAAATAGATAAAGTAAATATTGTTGGAAATGTATGGGACATAACTGAAAATGAAAATAATAAATTAGTGAGATTAGCTGGAGGTTCACTTTTTTGCTCTGAAAATACTTGTCACGGAACAATTAAAGAAAGAGAATTATTCGTTGATAAAGAAACTGGAAATATTCATATGGGATTTTCTGTCCTTGATTTATAAAAGAATAATTCGGAAAAAGCCTGTGCCTAGAAAAGAGCTGAGGTGAAAAACAACCTTTTTCTTCATTAATTTTGTTCACTATTATTCTAAGCTTAATTTATGTTTAAGCTTTTTTATTACTTATCAAATTTAATTAAAAGACAAAAGATTGGCGATAAAGAACATCCACTGGTAATTATTAATTACTTTATGGTAAAGGCATTTTTATTTGGTGGAATAATGACTCTTAAATATTAGCAAACACCAAGTTTTATAGAACACTTACTTCTGTTAAGCCTTGGTTTATTTGGGTATTTTGGTCAATTAGATATGACGAAAGCATTTCAGTTACATGAAACAAATGTTATAGCGCCACTTAAATACTTGGAAGTAGTCTTTATGATAAATATTGGAGCCTTTTGGTTTGATGAAATTTATAATTTCTATACTTTTGTTGGGATATTTTTAATTTTATTTGGATTAATCTATAATTTATTTATTAAAAAAAAAGGATAATATATGGGTAATAATAGATTTAGTTTTTACAAAATCAATACACTTTTTAGACTATTAATAAATCAATTCACTTTCAAAGTCATAAGTAATTTTAAGTAATTTTTTAGACTTGAATTTATAAAATAATTGATTATAAAAAATTGAGTATTCTAAATCATTTAAATGCTCCTTTTCATCAAGTAAAATTTTACATTCAATATTAAATTCATCCATGATAGAATCATTAAAAACAAACGTATATTGGTTTTTACATTTTTTATATTCGATTTCTAATTCAGAATAAAGAGTAATTAATAGATCTCTTTGAGAAAATTCTTCAACATCAGTAAGATATTCATTGTTTAAGATAGAATTTAGAATAAATTCTCCTGCCCAAAAACCAATACCTTTATTAGTTTTCCATTCTGGGAAAGCAATATTCATAAAATGTATAATCTCTTTGAATAGCTCAGTTTCATAATATTCTTCTATTAATGTATAATAATCTTGATGCTGTTCTCTATTATCTATATATTCATTAATCGTATCATTCATTTTAAAGTTATTTATTTAAGAGAATTAGTTGTCTAAATTTACTCATTTTCTGCTGTTTTTAATATAGAATTAAAATATTTTTTATTCTTTTCAGTTGTGTTATTCTTGAGAAGTAATTTCCAAGCTTTTTCATAATCTGTATTATCTTTATAATTGTGATAACTAATTGAAGAAAGAGTTATGATAAAACCTATAAAGGCAGAAAGTAAATAAATTTTCCATTTAATACTTCCTTTAAAAGTAAACTCTTGAGTAGTTTTAATTGGAAGCATAGAAAAAAAACTATTAAAAAATATTTTAATTTGATTTAGCATTTCATTAAGAGCTAACATATGCTTTACAGCATCTTTGTGATGTGTAAAGAGTTGGCGCACTACTTTTAAAGTATTAATATTGAGATCTCTTATATCATTAGCATTATTGTTTTTAATAATTTTAGAAACCCCATTAGTTATATTAATAATGTCCTTTTCTTGCTTTTTACCCTATGGTTTTGGCACATTCTTCTCATTGTGTAA
>TARA_B110000208_G_scaffold52467_1_pt1 | contig 77444 bp, 69 predicted proteins | sample TARA_B110000208 | Tara Oceans TARA_B110000208 (sample SAMEA4397426) | marine metagenome | biome: Polar Biome; feature: [SRF] surface water layer (ENVO:00010504); material: water (ENVO:00002006), including particulate matter (ENVO:01000060) such as... | depth 5 m
GGATAGTGACAACGGTATAGGTAGCGAAATGTTCAGGATGGCTGAGCGCACAGGGGAGCCCTTTTATCCTTTGCCCAAAATAACGAGCCGTTCTTCTTTAGTTTATACCCGTCATAATAACGGTATTTTGTGTTGGTAAGTGAGTGCGATAAATGTGTCTACGATGAATGCTAGCTTACCTTGCAGGTTAGGTGTGTTTTTGATTGTTCTGATCTGGATCGCCGTCGCAGTTGATGTAAAAAGGATCACTTTGGTCGGTAATTGGTTTTAATGTAACAATGTATGTAACAATGTATGTAACACTTAAATAATTTATTAATATTATATTGTTATTAATCAGTATTTTGAGTTTTAATGTTAATTCCTTATAATGCTTCTATTTAGCCATCATAAAGCATGGGCTTGCTAAAAAGGGATTAACAGCGCGATATGAGGAGTTAGCAATTAGCTCCCGGGGAGGGGTTGAGACAGGTTGGACTTCGAAACGAATGAGCTCAATAGTAATTTATGAAATAGTATAGTCTGTGGCGGCTCGAAGCTTATTCAGCCCTCGCGCGAAAGCTATCCTTGGAGGCTATTTCAGAGTTGCGATGTAAGGATATGAAGTGACTAATAAATAGTTGTGGGTCGGTGATGTCTTTTTTAATATCGCTTGCTGAGACGCGTCGATAGTAACACTAGTGGCCACACTGCTCTCACCATTCAAATTCTATATATTTATAAATCAATCGCTTAGATATGATATTTTTGTGTTGGTGGTGGCACCACTTTTTTATGTATTAAATTCTCTTCGCAGCAAAGGCCGATTTTTTAAATTGGCAAAGCATCTGCCTAGCCACTATTTTGACCCTCCTGCCGATTGGATGCACCCCCTCTTTCGCTTACTAACTTCGCTTTAGCCACTGTTATGGCGCTTATTGCGCAGCTCAGTTGTTTGTGCTTTAACGATGTTGAACTTATCCGTTGGTTCCGACTCTCTTATTTTATGATTCATCGCGCAAATTGTAGTCAATGGCGGTTTCCTCTATTCTTCGTTCTTTAGTTTTAGTGCGAGACCGTATCGATGCTCAGTGATCAGCAAATACATGACTTAGTGAACAGCCATGGCCGCTCTGTGAGTAAAGGCCGTTCTATTGCTGAGTTGATCAGCGATGAAGAACTGCCCCGTTTGAAGAGCTGCGCTGTGGTAAAGGGCAAGGTGTCCGATTCCGTTTACGGCGAAGCGTTGGTGAGCAAGAATGGCCGCCCATTGCGGCTGATGTTCAGGAATAACCGTATTTCCACCCATGATGTAAACCGTGGGGCAATCCCGTTTAAAGATCAGGTCTTGGCAATCAATCACGACTTGATGCTGACGCTGCTTGAAGAGGTGTTAGGTTCTTCGCAGTTTAAGGTTGCCGGATTGCGTCCTACCTCAACAGTAATCCCTGCCGAGAATTTAACGTTAATAGCCTTAGAAAATGTGCTGCGTCTTTACAACGCAGAGAGTTCCACCTCCACTTCACTGTTTCAACATTGGCAGGCCGCTAGGAAGTCAGGCCAGATAACTTTGAACTTTGCAGGTCATCAGATTGCGGTCAATGAGTTGAGTGTAAATGGAAAGCTTCCCTACGTAATGGATACCCCAAGCACTAAGGCTGAAGTAGATCATACGACAGACGCTAGATTCCTTGTGGATACTGGTGTTTGCAGCTTTGATCAATACACGCAAATTCGCAATTCCTCGCTGATGGCTTTCGGCATAGTCTCCCAATATCTGGTATCAAAAGGGATGGTGCTTGTTGACACTAAAACTGAGCACGGGATTAATCAGGATGGCAAAATTGTTGCAGCTGATGAACTTTATACAATGGATTCATCGCGGTTTTGGCGAATGAATGAACAAGGCTCGTTGGAGCTTCGTGATGGCAAGCCGGTGTCTTTTTCGAAAGAGTTTGCGAGGGGCATGGTCACTGAGGTGAATCAGCAGTTCACCGAAGACCAAGCTAACGAAATAGCAGTCCGATATATTCAAGGCTTACAACATTTAACTGGTGAAGAATTTTCGCCGGATTTACGCAGTCGCGATGAGCGGATTGTAGAGTCGACCAATTTAATACTTGATGCACTGCTGTAGTTTGTTATTTCGCACTACTGGTGTTTTGACTTAAGGAGAGGCAACAATGGGTCACCTAATACGAGCTGGCTATTTACTTTTAAGCTGCAGTGTTATGGCAGCTTGTTCACAGCAACCACCAAACAGTGAGACGGAGCCTCTAATGACAACCCCTCAGATTACCTTGACGAGCGCGGATTATGAACGTGCTGAAAGTTTTCTTAGGCCAAATACGGATAAATTGCTACCAGGTCGAGTTATCGCACAGTTTTGGCAGAAAGACGACACCCTCATCTACCGTCGTGCAACTATAAGCGGATCAGAATACATTCTTGCTGATCCTGCTGAAGGATCCAAGAGTGCTCTGATAGATAACAGTAGGCTTGCGCCATTATTAGAGCCTCACTATTCAGGTGCGCAGTGGGATCAAGCTAATCTTTCACTTTCTGCAATAACCTTGAGAGCAGGGCAGCAGTCCCTTGAATTTAGTTTTTCGGGGTCTAATTTTCTCCTAGATCTTGATGATTACAAATTGGAGAAGTTAGCAGATGCCGCCGCAAATGAATATTTGTCGCCGGATGGAAGCAAAGCAGTTTTTATTGATGCCCATAACCTTATGGTTCGCGACACGGTAAGTAATTCTATTAGTCAGCTTACCTTTGATGGAGCTCCAGACTATGGATATGGGACCAATAATGCTGGTTGGCTAAGAGACAAAGGACCGGTTTTACGCTGGTCACCTGATTCCACTAAAATAGCCACGTTTCGCCACGATGCTCGCAATGTTCGAGAAATGGCTGTTTACAATACCAAAGTTGGTCATGTCGACTTAGATGTATGGAAATATCCTTTACCTGGTGATGACAGTATTTTTATGATTGAGCGCGTCGTGATTCACTTAGGTCCTGAGCCGAAACTAGTAAAACTAAAAATGCCACCTGACCCTCACAGGTCAACGACCAGTGATCATGTAGCAGGTCGAGGTGGACTATTCCTTGATGTGCAGTGGAGCGAAGATAGCAAAGACTTGGCATTCGTCTCGTCGTCACGGGACCACAAAATAGCTCAGCTGAGAATGGCAGATATAGACACAGGTGAGGTGAGGGACGTATTTTTAGAGGAGGCGGCGACCTACTTCGAATCAGGCTTTAGTGATGCGAATTGGCGAGTTCTGCCCAATGAGAATTCTTTTATCTGGTTTTCAGAAAAAGAAAATTGGGGACACTTGTATTTGCGCGACCTGAGCAACGGCGATCTTAAACTACAGCTAACCGAAGGTAATTGGCGTGTTCTTGATGTCGTGAATTTGGATCAGGGTAATCGCCAGATTTATTTCACCGGTTCAAATTTAGAAATCGGCGATCCCTACTATCAATACTTATACCGCATTGATTTGGACGGCGGTGGCTTGGTTAATTTGACACTCGAGCCTGCTAATCACAGTATCGACTGGTCTGAGTCAAAGCGTTATTTCGTGGACAGTTATTCTACTCCCATTGATGCTGGCGCTAGCGTCATAAAAGAGTCGAACGGAGCGGTGGTTATGGAGTTAGAGAGGCCAGATATGAGCCTCTTGGTAGATTCCGGTTGGGTGCCTGCTGAGCAAATTGTGGTTAAAGCTAGAGACCAGCTTACCGACATCTACGGATTGCTTTACAAGCCGAGCAATTTTGACCCTAGCCATAGTTATCCCATTCTCAATTATCTTTATCCAGGCCCCCAGTCTGGAAGTGTTGGTACGCGCTCATTCGTGACTGCCAGAGGGGACAAGCAAGCAATAGCAGAGTTAGGTTTTATTGTGGTCGAAGTCGATGCAATGGGCACCCCTGGTCGCTCTAAGGGCTTTCATGATGCGTACTACGGCAATATGGGAGATAACGGCCTTCCAGATCAAATTGCCGCACTCCGCGAATTAGCAGCGGACAGGTCGTATATGGATATCGACCACGTTGGCATTTGGGGGCATTCAGGTGGTGGCTACGCATCAACTGCTGGCATACTCAGATATCCGGATTTCTTTAAGGTGGCGGTGTCTGGTGCTGGTAATCACGACAACCGGAATTACGAAGATGATTGGGGTGAAAAATGGCAGGGCTTATTAGAAACCTTTCCAGAAAACTCTCTAGAGACACAGCCCAATTCTGATGAGGCTGATTCACAGGCGCTGCGAACCAACTATGACAACCAAGCGAATCAACTTCTTGCTGAGAATTTACAGGGGAAGCTGTTACTTGCCCACGGGATGATGGACACGAATGTTCATCCCTCCAATACCCTGTTGGTGGTTGATGCGTTGATTGATGCAGAAAAAGATTTCGATTTATTAGTGCTGCCAAACGCCGGTCATGGTTTTGGTAATAGGCGTTATTTTATGAAAAAGCGCTGGGACTATTTTGTTAGACATCTGGCCAAATTGGAGCCGGTAAGCTACCGCTTTGCTGATAATATTAGATGAGTTTGAGGAAGAGAGCTTGGACGCTGCGTACTTTAAATCGCGGCTATTCCTGGTGAATTGCGTTGCTGAATAAGCTCGAAAAAAGACATAAAAGCTTTTTTTTAAACAAGAATAAGACTGCTCAGGCCAGGTTTTTCTAGCTTGAGGTAGTGCTAAATATTCAGATAAAACAAGTGGAGGCCTGAATGAGAAAGCTCAAGCAATGGTTGGCATATAGCAGCTTTGTCGCTGGTTTTTTGGCCATAATTTTAACTCCGAGTCTAACGCTAGCAACTGACGCTGATTATTTGCCACCGAAGACGACCTTTGGTGTCCCTGATGTGCAGGGGGTTTGGAACTACCAGACCCGAACCTCGCTCGAGCGGCCAGATGCCTATGCCGGGGAACTGGAAATTGACGAAGCCACCATGCTAGAAAAAATGGTTTCGACCCCCGACTTTCTTGCTTTTTTAGAGGCCACTGGTGCGGAAGCGCCGGGGCCAGAAAATGTTGGCGGATACAACGGGTTTTGGATTACCCCTGGGGACGCCCTCGCCAGCATGAATGGAAGGTTTCGGACATCCATTATTATAGATCCTGCTGATGGAAAAATCCCGTGGAGTGAAGAGGGTAGAGCTGTGCGTGATTCTCAGCGTTATTCGCTGCCTATGGATCGAGCCGAAAGTGACGGGCCAGAAGGGCGTACCTTAGCAGATCGATGCTTGATGAGTTTTGCTTCTACGGCACCTTTTTTGAGCAGCCTCTACAACAATAATATGCAAATTGTACAGTCTCCAACTCATGTAATGATCTTGGCAGAAATGGTTCACAATATTCGTGTTGTCCGAGTTGGTGATGAGTTTAGAGATTTGCCTTTCGAGCAATGGATGGGAGACTCAATAGGCTATTACGAAGGCGATAGCCTGATTGTTGAAACTAGAGATTTCCATGAATGGCAGGTGGGCAAAGAGCGTCTGACCTCTGAAAACATGAAGCTAATTGAGCGCTTTACTCGCGTTGCAGACGATAAAATTCACTATGAATTTACAGTTGAAGATTCTGATATATATACCCAATCATGGGCCGGGGAGCTGCCAATGTATACCGCGGATGGATTGTATGAATATGCCTGCCATGAGGGCAACTATGCAATGCCTGCTATATTGGCCGGGGAGCGCCGGGGCGAAGCCGATGCAAAAGCAGCAGCGAAACGTTAAGCTGGCTTAAGGTTAGCTTTATCTAGACTAATTTTACTGCGTTATTTTTGGAAATACTTCTAGCTGCCAAATTTTAGCTATCAGCAATTAAGTTGGACAGTGGAGGGTTTTGTGGAACAAATCGAAAGCGCCTTAGCAAAGTTTGCGGGCTTTATGTGGGGGCCACCTCTTGTTGTTCTTTTAGTAGGTGGCGGTTTGTTTTTTATGATTCACTCGCGACTGCTGCAGTATCGTTACATTGGGCACAGTTTAGATTTATTACGAGGCAAGTACCACGAGGCGGCCAATGCTGCAGCAGGTGATATTTCTCACTGGGGCGCATTAGCGACCGCGCTATCTGGCACCATTGGTCTTGGCAACATCACCGGGGTTGCAGTAGCCATAACGATTGGCGGGCCAGGTGCAATATTTTGGATGTGGATTACCGCTATAGTTGGTACTTCAACTAAGTTCTATACAGCCTCATTGGCTATTATGTACCGTGGCCATGATGACAAGGGCAATCTCCAAGGCGGCCCGATGTATGTGATTCAGGAAGGTCTAGGTAAAAAGTGGATGCCGCTAGCGATTATGTTCGCCTTTGCAGGATTGCTGGGGACCTCCCCAGTCTTTCAGATTAACCAGTTAGTACAAATTCTACGAGATGTTATCGCGGTGCCTATTGGCGTTGCTACGGCTGAGGATCACTTCAGTTTTGATCTGGTGATGGGGCTGCTGTTGGCGGCGCTGGTTTACTCGGTGATCGCCGGGAAAATCAAGCGCATCTCTTCCGTAGCAGGCAAGATTGTTCCCTTCATGGTTGTTTTCTATCTCCTCATTACGGCGTATCTGCTTATGAGTAATGCTTCAGCGATTCCGGGAATGTTCGCATTAATCTTCACTGACGCTTTTACCGGTAATGCAGTTTCTGGAGGCGTCATAGGTGCGGTAATTCTTATTGGCGTGCAGCGTGGCGTATTCTCTAACGAGGCTGGTATTGGTACTGAATCTTTGGCACACGGAGCGGCTAAAACTAATGAGCCTATTAGGGAAGGCTTAGTGGCAATGGTTGGACCGGTGATCGATACTCTGATTGTTTGTACGTGCACTGCTTTAGCGCTGTTGGTGACAGGCGTGTGGGAAGGTGATGCGATTGGCGTGTCGATGACATCAGCGGCTTATGAGCAAGTGTTTCCCGGAGTTGGCTCCTATTTAATTCTTATTATGGTGTTTGCGATGAGCACTACCACCGTACTGACCTATTGGTATTATGGCAGCAAATGCATGGCATTTTTATTTGGAACTGCAATGCAGAAATATTATACCCTCGGTTATATGATGCTAATTGCGATTGGTGCGGTGGCATCAATGGAGGCGGTGATTAATCTTTTTGACGGCGTCTATGCGACCATGGCTATACCCACCATGATATCCACCATACTGTTAGCTCCGAAAGTTCGTGAGAGGGCTAAAGATTACTTTAAGAGGCTGGATTCTGGTGAATTTGAGTCCCAAAAAAAACCATAACAAAGGACGCCGCTGAAAAAACTGCATAGGGCTAGGGGGGGCAATGTTTAAAAACCAGCTCGTTTTTGGCGATTTTATCTTGCAGCTGTCGCTGTAAATTGGCAGAAGTACTTTTCTTTGGTAGGGGCTTGACTCGGTCTTGCTAAGCGCCACTTACTAGACGGGCCCCGAAACGGGTGGGGGGGGGTGAATCAACGTTGATTCGGACTCGAAATATAGTAACACCATTTTGTATTCCCAATCTCAAATGCTCTCGCTGTTAAAGTCACAGGCGGGATTAAGGCATTTGAAGCCCAGGCAAATCAGTGAATGGTTTGCTCGGGCTTTGCTTCATCCTCTGTCATTTTAGAGGCGACAGCTCGCTCTTCAGGTGAAACATAGCTGCGTGTTACTACGGGGCTTTCAAGATACTGTCCCAGCTCGGCTAAGAAATCATCCATATGTTCTGTTTGGTAATGGTCTTGTAGGCTTTCAGCATTCTCCCATTCTTGTAAGAGAATAACCTGGTTGGTCTCAGTGATGCCTTCAAAATACTCATAGCTAATGCAGCCGGGCTCTGCAATGCTTAGCTGAACCATGCTTCTCATTAGATCGATTACTGTCGATTTACCTTCAGACAGTAATTGGAATGTGCTCTGTACCATAATCATAGGGATTACTTTCTCTTTAATTGATGCTGGCTAAGATTATAACTCGTTTTAGCTTAATCACAGCTGACTATCGTTAATATGAGGGCGATTGAGTAAATTTCAACTGTTACGGTTGTCCAAACTCCATGCCCCTCCACCCAAACCCGCCGCGACTAAGAGTCCTGCAACGATGCCGAGATTTTTGACGAAATTCTGGGTTTCATGAGCAGTTTGTAATTCCCCAGCTGGCAAGGTCCAAAAATCATGGATCACCAAGTTAATAACAAGGGTGAGCCCGGCGAGTAAAAAGGCCGCAGCCTTGGTCTTAAATCCGACAATCATTGCTCCACCGCAGCCCAGTTGAATGATGATGGTAAGAATTAGAAAAAACGGCACATAGATCATGCCATTGGCCACCATATAGTCCGCTGTTCCTTCGTAACCAAGGACTTTGCTAACCCCGCCTGGCAGAAAGAAATACAAGCCCAAAAGGACTCGGCCGGCGGTGACATTAATTTTCCCGAAGGTATCTAACATGGTTACGTCTCTAAAAATGTGGATATTAGATCACATTGGTTGGATTTTGATGATGCAGACTAATCGCCGCGCCAGCAGTTCACAAGAGATAATCTCTGAACGACAAACTATTCTCACCACCAAGGGTAGAACGGAGGCATATCCGAGGATGCTTTGTCCGTATAGTTTGCTGGCCGCTTTTCTAGAAAGGCTTGAACACCTTCTTTTCCGCTTTTTTGTGATGCGTAGTAAATTGCCAGTGAATCAATTTCGTGCGCTTCGAGGGGGCTGGGTAGAGCCGCATTGCGGTACATCATTTGACGAGTCAGCGCGATGGCGACAGGACTGTGTTGAGCAATACGCGCAGCGATTTCATAGGCTTTATCCAAAAGTGACTCTTGTCTTTCTACTGAGTTTAAGAAGCCTTTGCGCTCAAGCTCATTGGCTCTGATAAGGTCCCCGCTGTAAACCCATTCCAGCGCCGTCCCCATGTTTACAATGCGAGGGAGAAACCAGGAAGAACATGCTTCAGGGGTGATGCCAATTTTGTTAAAAACAAAGCCGACTTTGGCATTCTCGGACGCTAATCTGATATCCATGGCGCAGGTCATCGTAGCGCCAATACCGACGGCGGCGCCATTGATGGCAGCGATAACCGGTTTCTTGCAATTGAAAATGGCAAGCGCCACCTGCCCACCGGTATCTCTAACCCCTTCTTCAATTTGTTTTTCGTGTAAACGTGTTTTCATGTCTCGGAGGGTAGGTTGCAAGCTTTCATCCAAACCAAAAACATTTCCGTCTATAGACAAATCCATGCCGGCACAAAATGCTTTGCCTGAGCCGGTGACAACGATTGCTCTTATCTCATCATTTTCATTAGCCTGCTCAAAGGCGGCAATAAGTTCATTTGCCATTTCGACAGTAAACGCGTTTAGCTGCTTGGGTCGATTTAGCGTGATGGTAAGGATATTGTTGTTGATTTCATGAAGCAGTGTTGTAAAAGTCATACTTACACCTAGTTAGCAGTAGTTAAAAGACTGACGTTGAGTAATGTGTTTAAGAGGCGGCGAGTTTAGAACAGTAGAGTTTAATTTCTCCTTCTTGCGTTATTTCTTAAAGATTGAGATCTACTTCCCAATGAGTGACCGCTGATATGCTTTTTGTGATAAAGATTGTTTCGCCGCGGAACAAGAAGCCCCAGAGCTTTGAGAGCATAGTGAATTTTATTGATTACTACTTTGCATCCTTTCTCGTCGAACCCAGGGAGTAACATCCTATTTTTTGAAACTCGACCTTGCTAACACATCTTCATGGTGGCGCCTGTCGGTGGCCATCAGGGGAAAATGCTGTAACATTTAACCGCAAAAGCTATCGCCATATTTCTTTGACTACAGCATCCATTTTATCAATATCGATAGTGAGTGAAGACACCGGCTTACTGCGTCGGCGTGCTATACCCATAACCCCTTGACCGATTTCAATAAAGGTTCGGTGATTGTGTTCTCTTGGTGTCCTACATTGAGCTCTTCCATCGTCATGATAATGACGGCGAAGGCGAATACAGTTGTCGTAAAAATAGCGCCTAGCAGAAGTATAGAAGTGTCTGAATCGCCCAAAGTGAGAGGCGCGCCAGAGCGCAAGAACATCATTATTATTTCTGTCGCTGCGTTGAAGGTGAGAAGCATTAGGGCGAGGGAAGCTCCAAAGCGTGCGCTTACTGCCATTAACATGCGGCGCTTATGTTCTACTTTGAGCCCGTTAGAAATGCTATAGAAATAGAACAAATTGAAAGTAAATATCCTTGCTGTATAAATACGAATTCGCGAGACTGTGTCTTCCCGTATGATCGTAAAATAGTAGATGCCTGCTACAGTCACTGCAGCCAGGGTGGAGAGTATCGCTGCTATCGTTGATTCTTTCAGATTCCAGATCTTTGCTAAATCAATTGAAAGACGGATTCGTCTAAGTAAAATCAAGCTATTTGCAATGGCGATCGAGGCCAGTAAGGGCAGCTGTCCCTCTGTGGATAGCAACAAAATACCAATGTTGGTTACGGTGAAACCTACTGCAATTGTGCAAAGGCCCGGAATATGTTTATTGCCAGTCCAGTTCACGCACAGAGCTATACTGAAAATAATAGAGCTCAGACCTAGGGCGATCGTGAGGGTTAGGTTTTCCATAATGTTGGTTTAGATGGCCTCGACTGCCTTGAGAGCCCCTATATCGGACTCACTGAAGCCCCAGTCTTGTAATATAGATTCTGTATGCTCTCCTGCAATTGCCGCGGGAGACTGAACTTGCCCCTGAGTTCTGCTGAATCTTGGCGCTGGTGCTGGCTGAGTCACCCCATCAATGTCGATGAAGGTTTCCCGCGCTTGGTTATGAGGGTGAGATGGAGCCTCTTTTAAATTGAGGACCGGAGCAAAACAGACATCGGTGCCCTCCATCAAGTCACACCAGGCTGTTTGAGGTTTTGTTTTAAAAAGATCGGTAAGCTTCTTGCGTAATTCTGGCCATTGGGATTGGTCTTGCTGTGCCAAAAAAGCTTCGTCAGTAATGCCGCATTTTTGGAGCAAAAGTGAGTAAAACTGAGGTTCAATAGAGCCGATGGAAATGTATTTACCGTCACTGCACTCATAGCTGCCATAGTAATGTGCACCGCCGTCCAGCTTGTTGCTGGAGCGATCGGTGGTCCACATATCCATTGCCATGAGGCCGTAGAACGGGCTCAAGAGGCTTGCTGTGCCGTCAGTCATAGCCGCGTCTATTACCTGCCCCTTTCCAGATTTCCCTTTTTCGACTAGCGCTGCCAGCATCCCCGCAAGCAGGTACATAGCACCACCACCAAAATCTCCAACTAAGTTTAGCGGCGGCGCGGGTGGTCGGTCTGAATAACCCATAGCACCGAGTGCGCCGCCAATAGAAATATAATTAATATCGTGTCCAGCTGTATGCGCTAGCGGGCCAGTTTGTCCCCAGCCTGTCATGCGTCCGTATACTAGGCCTGGATTGCGTTCAAGACAGATATCCGGTCCGAGGCCGAGTCTTTCCATAACCCCTGGTCGAAAGCCTTCGAGAAGCCCATCGGCACCGTCAATTAAACGCAATGCTGCGGCAACCGCCGCTGGGTTTTTTAAATCCAGAGCGATTGATTTTCGGCCGCGGTTGAGAACGTTAGCCGTATGTCCTGTGCCTTTATGGCTAAGCCGGTCGATGCGGATGACTTCCGCTCCCATGTCCGACAGCATCATGGCACAAAACGGCCCTGGCCCAATACCGGCCATTTCTACAATACGTATACCAGTAAGCGGTCCCATGAAGTTCCTTTAATTTTTATCTTAGTGCGCAGATAATAGGGGATACAGGGCCAAGAATAAACGTTAATCTGCTTGTTTTTCTTACAAGGGTAACCACTTTATTGGTGAATTTGATTGGTTTCACTTTTCTAACTGATCCTTTATGCTTGAGTGTCTTTTTTGAGACAAAATTATCTAGCGAGATTCCCCTATTATGGATTTAAAAGGTAAGACAGCATTTATTACCGGTGGCGCTTCCGGCCTTGGTTTAGCGACAGCTGAGAATTTTATTGCAGCAGGGGCTAACGTCCTGCTTTATGACTTAAACGCGGAGCAGCTTCAACAGCAAGCTGCTCGCCTTGGGGATAATGCGGCGTGGTATGCCGGTGATGTGGCAGATGAAGTTGGAGTTGCGGCTGCTATCGCTAGGGCCAAGGAAGTGTTTGGTACAATTCATATCAATGTGAACTCAGCAGGCATCGGCGGCGCGACCCGAACAGTGGGTAAAAATGGACCGATGCCACTGGAAAAGTTCGAGCATGTCATTAGAGTAAACCTTATAGGGACATTCAATGTACTGCGTTTATGTGCAGAAGTTATGCAGCAGAACGATGTGCAAACCCAAGACAACGAACGCGGAGTGATTATCAATGTGGCTTCTATCGCTGCATTCGATGGACAGACTGGGCAGGCTGCCTATGCCGCGTCCAAAGGTGGAATTGTGGCAATGACTTTGCCCATCGCCCGGGATTTAGCGAAGCGCGGAGTTCGTGTTATGACGATTGCGCCAGGAGTTTTTGAAACTCCCTTATTGGCGAAAGCGCCGGACGCAGTCCGTGATCCATTGATAGCTATTACCCAATTTCCGAAGCGATTAGGTAATCCAATTGAATTTGCAGAAGAAGTAGCTCATATCGTTAACTGCGGCTATTTAAACGGAGAAACAATAAGGCTTGACGCGGCTATAAGAATGCCGGCTCTATAGTCAAGACACAGTTTCCCGGAAGCACGGAACGATATTAATTAGAATCTAACAGTTAGAAAAATGAGGAATTATAAATGGCTGATGCATATATCGTAGGTGCCGTTAGAACGGCAACTGGAAAGCGTAAGGGAAGACTTAGCACAATACACCCTATCGATTTGGGAGCGACGGTAATAGATGAATTGGTAGACAGGACTGGCATTCCCACAGGAGCTGTTGATGATGTCATTTTTGGGGTTGTTAGTCAGATTGGCGCGCAAGCTGGAAATTTGGGTCGAAACGTTTCGATGGCATCTAAGTTAGATTTAGAGGTGCCGGGTACAACAGTTGATCGTCAATGTGGCTCCTCACTGCAAGCAATCCAATTTGGTGCGCAAGCTGTTATGTCAGGAACTCAAGACGTCATCATATGCGGCGGTGTGGAGGCAATGAGCACGGTGGAAATTGGTTCAAATGTCCGTGATGGATTAGAGCATGGCAGGGGCGTACCGAAAGGCGAGCGTCTTGAAATTGAGTATCCAGGTATCAAGTTTAGTCAGTTCGATGGGGCTGAGTTGTTAGCCGAAAAATACCAAATAACGCGTCATGACCTAGATTCCTTTGCAGTTTTAAGTCACCAACGTGCAGCGGCAGCAACCGATGCGGGTCACTTTAAACAAGAAATTGTTCCGCTGAACATCAAACTAGAAAATGGCAGTGACGATGTTCATGTGAAAGATGAGGGTATTCGAGCTGGAGCATCGCTCGAGGGACTTCAGGCATTAAATACTTTGCGCGAAGGTGGGGTTATTACTGCCGGTTCGGCCAGTCAAATCAGCGATGGCGCTGCGGCGATTATGGTTGCCAATGAGGCTGCAGTTATGGCTTATAATCTGCCAGTGCGTGCAAAAATACACGCCCTCGCTGTTGTCGGTTCTGATCCGGTTATTATGCTGGAGGGACCAATACCTGCCACTCAGAAAGTGTTAGAAAAAGCAGGCTTAAAGATAGAAGACATTGATCTTTATGAGGTGAACGAAGCCTTTGGTTCGGTGCCACTTGCCTGGGCAAAGGCGGTGAATGCCGATCTAGATAAGCTTAATGTAAATGGTGGTGCGCAGGCACTTGGCCACCCTCTGGGAGCGACAGGGGCGAAGTTAATGACCACTCTTGTTCACGAGCTTGAGCGCAGGCAAGCAAGATATGGCCTAATCGCCATCTGTGAAGGCGGCGGTACAGCCAATGCAATGATTATTGAGCGTATGGATTCTTTGCCGGTTTAAACTGCAGTGATATTTTAGTGGGCTGCTTTAACTATTTTAGTTTTTGCTTTTCAAAGCAAAGAAGACAGACAACTAGGGATTAAATCAGAATGTTGCTAGAAAACTATGAGTCACCTTGGATGGACGAAGAACTGCATATTATGCGCGATGCGGTTCGCAAATTTATTGACCGTGAATTTGTCCCTCATATGGATAAATGGGAGAAACAAGGTTTTGTTGACCGTGAGGCTTGGTTAAAGGCGGGTGAGTCTGGGCTTCTTTGTGCGTCAATTCCTGAGCAATGGGGCGGCGGGGGTGGTAATTTCAAGCATGAAATGGTTCTTGTAGAAGAGCTTAGCTTCGCCAATATTAGCGGCTTCGGTAACAGTGTTCATTCGGGGATCGTAGCTCACTACATCAACTCCTATGGTACTGAAGAGCAGAAGGGGCGTTGGTTGCCGAAAATGGCTAAAGGTGAAATTATTTCCGCCATAGCAATGACCGAGCCTGGTACCGGTTCTGATCTACAGGCGGTCTCTACTACCGCAATACGCGACGGTGATTTTTATGTAGTAAACGGTCAAAAAACATTTTTGAGCAACGGCCAGATGGCAGATTTGATTTGTGTTGTTGCTAAAACAGATCCATCAGAAGGCGGTAAAGGTATTTCTCTCATTATGGTAGAGACAGCCGGAGTCGAGGGAGATGGTGGGTTCTCCCGCGGTCGTAATTTGGAAAAGCTTGGAATGAAGGCGCAGGATACGTCTGAGGTTTTTTTCGCTGATGTTAAAGTGCCAGCGGAGAATTTACTTGGCTCTCATGAGGGTAAAGGCTTTGTGCAGCTCATGGAGCAGTTGCCGCAAGAGCGGGTCATTATTGCTGCCGGTGCTTGTGCGTCGATAGAGAAAGCGCTGAGAATCACATCGGAATACGTGAAAGAGCGCAAAGCGTTTGGGAAACGGATTTTAGATTTTCAAAATACACAGTTTAGGCTTGCTGAAAGGTATACCGAAGCGAAAATCGCGCGGGTTTTTGTTGATGATTGCGCGGTAAAATTGGCAGAGGGTAAGTTGGACGATGCTACTGCCTCGATGGCCAAATGGTGGACTACACAAAAGCAGTGCGAAATTGTAGATGAGTGTCTACAGTTCTTTGGTGGTTACGGATACATGATGGAGTACCCAATTGCCAAAATGTATGCGGATAGTCGTATCCAAAAAATTTATGGTGGTAGTAATGAGATTATGAAATTACTGATCGCGAGAGAGATCTAGCTGGGTATTGTGTCAACGGTTAAGCATGGTATTTGTTAATGGCCATGCTTAACCACGGAAAAATCGGGTGATTACTGACGGGTTGCTAACGCACCGGAATCCGGTGTGATTGGTAGCGGAAGTCGGATCTGCTGGCATTCTGGCGCTAACTCGAAAGCCGCTGCAATAATTGTCTGCACAGAGGAAAGAGCCACCTCGAATACTTCGTTTGGGAATAGACGGTTCATTTGGATCGATACTGTCTGTGATCTCAACGCCTACGGGATTTTTTGAGGGCCCAAAAGAATAGTACTGAGGGTGATACCAGTCCTCGACCCATTCCCAGACGTTGCCGGTGATGTCGTAGAAGCCAAAATCATTAGCTGGAAAACTGCCAACTGGTGCTGTTGTCGAAAACCCATCTACTTGATTGTCGTTGTTTGGAAAATTGCCTTGCCAGGTATTCGAAACAGCTTTGGTAAGATGCAAAGGCTGGTTTCCCCAGCTATAGATATTGCCTTCTTTGCCGCCACGAGCCGCGTATTCAAACTGTGCTTCGGTGGGTAGCTTTTTATCAAGCCAATCGCAGTAAGCAAGCGCGTCATCGTAGTTGACTTGGACTACGGGGTGATTTTCTTTTTCGTCGATGTTGGATTTGGACCCTTGAGGTCTGTGCCAGTCGGCAGTTTTGATGAGTTTCCACCAATCTAAAGGGCCCATTTTCATAGAATGGTTTTGCTCCGGAGACTCAAAAACTAATGAATCTCCTATTTTTTCGGCATAGGTGACATAGGCCGCTGTATCAACGAATTTTTGGTAGTCGTTATTGCTTACTTCGTATTTATCCATCCAAAAACCAGATAAATCAATCTGATGGGCAGGGGCTTCGTCGGCCAAGCCACGATCTGAACCCATTACAAAATTGGCGGAATCCAACCAAATCATTGTTGAGGTGTCTACGTTGTCTTCGATAATAACGAAGTTGTCTATTAAAGCGATGGCTACAACGAATGCAAACCCGCCAAATAGGTCTTTTGAATTACTCATAGATGCAGTGCTTCGACTCTTTGAATTGAGACAGGTTTGTCACTAAGTGCCTTAGTTTAGCAAAGAAACACGATTTGGGCTTCTATTAGCATTGATTGCTTTGTTAATTTCAATGAAATATACCCGAATAAGGAAATCATTATCACACTCAATGCAATCTCTATAGTGAGATTCTGGCTTTTGATTTAAAGGAATAGAGTCGAACCGAATAAAAGTTCATAATGTTCGATATCAGTAACGCGATATGCGTGGCTATAGCGAGGACAACAGGTGAAAAAACTTATTATTGCTGTTTCGATTATCGTCGTTAGCGGCTCACTTTCCCATGCAGCTGAAACTGGCTATATCCCAGCGCGGACGGCTTTTGGGGTGCCAGATTTCCAAGGTGTTTGGTCTATCGCGACCCAAACAAACCTAGAAAGAGCGGACCGATTTAACGGCTCACTAGTGATCTCTCAAGAAGAGGCGATTCGCTTAGAGGCACAGGTTCAGGCCAGAACGGAGGCAAGCTTGCTGCCTAGCGATCCAGACAGAGAAGCGCCGAGTTCCGGTCAAAATGTCGGCGGATACAATACCTTTTGGATGGACCCGGGGAGTCAACTAGCGGTGGTCGGAGATGAAATCCGAACTTCCATATTGGTCGATCCGATGGATGGACAGCTTCCTTACAGTGAGCAGGGCCGTCTAAATTATGCGGCAGCAATGCAACGCCGGCAATCTTATGATGGCCCTGAGGTTCGTCCGCTTGGCGAGCGCTGCGTTGTCGGGTTTGGGTCTTCAGGAGGGCCGCCGAAGTTACCTGTACTCTATAACAATCTCACACAAATTATTCAGACCCCCGGGCATGTAGTGCTGGTTGCGGAAATGAATCATGACGCGCGCATAGTCAGAATGAATTCTCCGCATATAGATCCGCCGCAGTACCCGTGGTTAGGGGACTCAATTGGTTACTATGAAGGGGATACGCTTGTTGTGGAAACAACCGATTTTCATCCGCAGCAGAGCCTCAGATCTTCACTTGAACATCGGTTTTACGGCTCCGTTCAAATGAAGGTCACCGAGCGGTTTACACGCACTGCGGAGGATTCAGTGCTGTATCAATTTACTGTTGAGGACCCAGAGAATTATAGCCAGCCTTGGAGTGGCGAATTACCAATGAATAATTCTGCGCAGCAGATGTTTGAATACGCCTGTCATGAGGGTAACTATGCATTGCCCGGTATTTTGGCCGGCGCGAGGAGAGCTGATGCTGACGGCATTGACTATGCCCCCACTGATCCTGGGCAGTAAATTTATAGAAAGACTGGGCGAGATAGAACCAACTTGAAAGTGAAATTCAGCTAAGTAAACACCAAAAAAGGCGGGGGTTACCCCTCCACCTTTTTTACTTCGGCAGCTATGCTTATCCCTCCTGCCCTCACAGTTAAATTCCTAGCGCAGGCTTGGGAGTTTATAGTTCTGAGCGTCTAGGTCAGCTCGAATGGTCTTCTTATCTATCTTGCCAGTGGAAGTTAGCGGGATCTTTGTTACCGAGATCACTTCATCGGGGAGCTGCCACTTGGCGAAAATGCTGCTGCAATGTTCCATCACAGCGCTCTGGTCCAGTTCATGGCCCGCAGCCATAACTACAAGGGCAACTGGACGCTCATCCCATTTAGGGTGAGGCTGGGCCACAACAGCGGCTTGGGCGACGCCATCAATGCCAACGATGTGGTTTTCTAAATCCACCGACGATATCCACTCTCCACCGGATTTAATTAAATCCTTTGATCGGTCAGAAATAAGGACGTACTGCTCAGGATCAATTTTTGCAACGTCTCCGGTTACCAGCCAGCCATCATGAAATTTGGCGGGCTGGGGATCGTTGTAGTATTCTGCTGCAATCCAAGGCCCGCGGATACAGAGTTCACCAACAGCCTCTCCATCGTGGGGTAATCTATTCCATTGGTCATCAAAAATCTCGATCTCAAGGCCAGGCATGAACAAGCCTGCTTTCGCGATATTTTCAAATTGCTGATCCTCAGATATTCCCATATGAGATCGTTTAGCCACTTTTCTAGAGAGGGTGCCGAGAGGGTTTGTTTCAGTCATTCCCCAGCCTTGGATCATCTCTACATTATGGCTGTCCCAATACCAGCGCATCATTTCAACAGGCGGTGCTGAGCCGCCACAGGTTAGGCGGGTTAAAGCGGATAGGTCATACTTGGCTGGGTTGGCCTCAAGTGTGGCGCGAACGCCCTGCCATATAGTGGGTACGCCGGCCGAAATAGTTACCTTTTCGTCGTGTATTAATTGCAAGAAGGCGTCGGGTGTCATGAACCTATGTGGCATAACTTGTTTGCAACCCAGCATCGAGGCGCAAAAAGGTAATCCCCAGCCCATTGCATGAAACATCGGTACGATGCCTAAAACAGAATCTAATGACGACAGGCCAAGGGAATCCGTAAGGCATTCGGCCATTGTATGCAAGTAAGTGGAGCGATTGGTGTACATCACACCTTTGGGCTTTCCGGTCGTACCAGAGGTATAGCAAAGCCCCATAGGTGAGGTTTCGTCTATTTCGGGCCAATCATATTCAGTCGCCTGCGCGGCGATAAAATCCTCGTAATCAATTTGATTTTCAAATGAACTTTCACCGCCTTCACCATGACGACAAATGACCAATAGCTCTACGCAGGGAACCTTGCCCCAAAGTGGCTCTAAAAGGGGTAATAAATCCTCATCTGCAAAAATGATTTTATCGCCAGCATGGTTAATGATGTACTCGAGATCAGTGCTCGAAAGTCGAATATTCAAAGTGTGTAGGACGGATCCCATCGAGGGGACCCCTTGATAGAGCTCTAAATGGCGATAATTACTCCACATAAAGCTGGCGATGCGGTCACCTATCTCAATGCCATGGGTGTTCAAGGCGTGAGCTAGCTGATTGGCTCGGTCCCAAGTTTGTTTGAGTGTTTGTCGATGAGTCCCCTCAGCTTGCATGGTGACTACTTCAACATCAGGGTCCAGTTTAGCGCCCCTGCCTAAAATTTTTGACATAAGCAGTGGTGTGTTTTGCATCGTCATACCGGTTCTCTCCTGATACTAATTTCTAAAATCACTAGGTTAATGAAAAACTAAAGGTCGGCAGAATATATTATCTAGTGGCGAGGTTCAATTGAGTTCGTCTCAGTCAATAGGCAACTGGCAGAGCTTATAGGACTATAAGCTCCAAGTTTTAAAGCAGCCTACGCCAATTGAGAGCATTGAGGTTTGTAAAGGGCGCTTCCTGCGTTTATTATCGACTGTTTTCCTGCTCAATCGATGGCGGGGAATTTTGATCAAGAGGCAGCCATGTTAAGCGCGAAAGAACATTCCAAAAAGAGCATTACGGTTCTCGGTAAGACAATAAGCTATGTGGAGATGGGAGAGGGTGACCCTATCGTGTTTCAGCACGGCAACCCAACGTCTTCTTACCTTTGGCGGAACGTTATGCCTCATCTTAAAGAGCAGGGTCGGTGTATCGCGATTGATCTTATCGGTATGGGAGATTCAGATAAATTAGATGACTCTGGGCCAGACCGGTACACCTTTGTAGAGCATAGTGTCTATCTAGCAGCTGCTTTAGAAGCGCTAGGGGTCACTGAAAACGTAACTCTAGTAGTTCATGATTGGGGTTCTGCACTAGGTTTTGACTGGGCTAATAAGAACCGTGATGCGGTGAAGGGCATTGCCTATATGGAAGCATTGGTTAGCCCTGTGCTTATGCCTGATTGGCCAGAGGCCGCACGGGGTATATTTCAGGCATTTAGGTCTGATGCCGGTGAGGAAATGATCCTTGAAAAGAACATGTTTATAGAGAGGGTGTTGCCTTCTGCAATTTTGCGAGATTTGTCCGAGGAAGAAATGACCGTGTACCGTAGGCCATTTATCAACGCTGGCGAGGATCGCCGGCCTACACTGACATGGCCCCGACAAATCCCCATCGATGGTTCTCCTGCTGATGTGGGAGTTATTATACAAGACTATGCTGATTGGCTTTCAATGAGCCCTTTGCCTAAGTTATTCATCAATGGGCAGCCCGGGTCAATTCTTGTTGGGGCGCAGCGTGATTTCTGCCGGACGTGGCCTAATCAAATAGAGGTCACTGTCGCTGGTGATCATTTCATTCAGGAGGATTCTCCAGACGAAATAGGGCAGGCCATCTCCCAGTGGCTGCGAGATCTTTAATTCTAAAGTGCAGCTGTCGAATTTAGCCGCCGAGATGTTCGGCTCTTAGTATTAATGCAGAAAAATAAATGTCAGAAGCTATAGATGGGCTAGCCGCTACTCCCGCGCAGCTAGAAGGTAATTTGAGACGTTTTATAATCTTTCGTCTTCTGTACACGGCGCGATTTTACTATCCAGTTTTTACAATTTTGTTTCTCGATTACGGTCTTAGTCTCGAACAATTCGCGATTCTAAATTTAGTTTGGGCGCTGACTATAGTCTTAGCTGAAGTTCCGTCTGGCGCTTTAGCCGATATTGTTGGTCGAAAAAAGTTGGTGGTCTTCGCGGCTGCAATGATGGTGTTGGAAATGGCACTTATTGTGTTTGCACCGATAGGCAGCTCGAACTTATTATTCTTTTTGTTTTTAGGAAACCGAATTTGTTCCGGCTTATCTGAAGCGGCAGCCAGCGGTGCAGATGAGGCATTAGCCTATGATTCGCTGAAGGCCCTTGGGCGCGAGGGTGATTGGTCGAAGCTCTTAGAAAAAACCACTATGGTTGTGTCAATTGGGTTTTTCACCACTATGATCTTGGGGGCCTTTGCATACGATCCGGCCATTGTTAATGGCCTACTTGGTCTGTTTAACGAGCAATGGGTTTTGCCCCAGTCAATGGTCATTCGCTTGCCGGTGTTGCTAACCTTGCTGACAGCTTGTGCGGTCCTCATTACAGCTTTGGGTTTTTACGACTTGGATAAAGACTCCTTGGCAAGAAAGAAAGCGTTGCATCTTGAGAGCCGCAAGGGAGAGAAAGAACACCCTCTGCTAGAACCTTTTAGGCAAATTTTGGTAGCAGCAAAATGGACATTCAATCACCGTTTTGTGCTGTTTGTTATTTTAGCGGGGCTTGCGCTGGACAGTGTGGGGAGACAGTTTGCAGTGCTTTCAAGTGAGTATTACCGAGTCATCGACATTCCAATTTCGTGGTTTGGGTTTATCGGTGCGGGGATGTCTTTGGTTGGAATAATGAATGCAAAAATATCCCGTTACTTGGTTACAAGTCATTCGCCAATATTCAATTTTCTAAGCCTGTCCTGCGTATTGATGCTAGGTCTTATTGGGCTTAGTTTCGCCGTGCCGATCTACGGGGTTCTCTTCGCGATAGGTGCTTTTGCTATGATGGGAATGGTTCAATTTCACGCAAGTTATTATATAAACAAAGAAGTGGACTCTAGTATTAGAGCCACGGTGTTGAGTTTTAAAGGGTTGGCATTGAATTTAGGGCTTGGTGTTGCCAGTTTGTTGTATACAGCTTACGTGGCGGCGCTGCGCCGTCAGCAGCAAGAGACTCTGAGCGGAGAAAGCTTAGAAACAGCGGTTTTTGTTGATTCCTTGGCAGTCTTCCCGGTTTATTACTTGGTTTTATTCGTCTTGGTAATCTTGTTAGCGCGCGTTATGATCAGGAATCGCGATGTCTTTTTCGCTAAACCTGTCACTGTGGTAGTGTTGGATGTACCGGAAGCGCCGAGCGCATCGAAAAAATAGAGGAAACCGCCTCAGCTATGTCTAAACGCACGCTTAAAAGTATGCCCAAGCTAAACACCCTTTATGGAGTGCTATTGGCAGTGGCAAGTGTTTTTTTCAGCCAGATACTGCTAGCGACCGAAAACCCGACAAGCGAGATGCTAGTAGGACATTGGGTGATTGACGAAGATCGCAGCGACAATACGGATGATCAAGTTGAGGCGGCTATAAAAGAAGGTGGAGGCAAGGTAAAAAGGCGATGGTTTGCAAAAAAAGATGATGATTTCTATCGCGGAGGTCCTGCTGAGCAAGAACTTTATGACCGAATATCCTATGACGATGTGCTGACAATCTCAATTGATGGGGTTCAGTGCAGTTTTGAATATGCAGATAACTTTACTCGAATTTTCTACACCGATGGACGCAAGAGGCAGTCCTCTGCAAACAGCTTTTACAGTGAAGGGGGTGAAGATTTTTCGCTTTCTTATTGGGAAAATAAAAAGCTAATTGTAGAGGCGCGGCCTCGTGATGGCGGTTTTACGCTAGAAAGCTATTCGCTTTCCGATAGCGGCAATACCCTTACGATAGCTATGCAGCTCGAACCATCGAGTTTTGGCGCGGCAATTAATTTGGTGAGGGTTTTTAATCGCAGCCCTGCCCGCTAATTTGCCTGCTATTCAGCCGTTAGTCTGATAGATAATTTCTGTTTCCACTTCTGCTAGTTTATCTTTGCCGAAATAAATCTCATTACCGACATAGAATGTAGGCGAGCCGAAGCTTCCTCGGCCAACAGATGCCATCGTGTTATCTATCAGTTCCTGCTTTATCTCAGGGCTAGCGGCGCCAGCAATAATGTCTTGGCTAGGTAGGTTGGCGTCATTTAGCGCTCTAGAGATCACTTCTGGGTCAGACATATTGAGTTCCTTCTCCCACATACACTGATACATGGCTTCTATGTAGCGCTCTCCAAATCCATTTTTAATTGCGTACACCGCACCGCGCATTATATGCAGCGTGTTAACGGGAAAGTGTGGATTGAATTTGAAGTTGTTTAGCTTATGCCTACTTACAAACCTTGCTGTTTCCAAGGAGTTGTATTCAGATTTATTTTTAATCCCAGCAAGTGCTTCCATAGGTGACTTGTTATTAGTTGCCTTAAAAACTCCTCCCAATAAAATAGGAACGTAGTCAAACTTGGCTCCAGTGCGAGCCTCAATTTCCGGCAAAACCCGGTGGCAGTAGTAGGTGTTTGGGCTGCCAAAATCAAAGTGGAATTCTAATATCATAATAGGCTCTCAATTAATGTTTCAAATTTTCTGTAAACGGTCGGATACCCATTTCATGGGTCCATGCGTCTCGGGTTTGATGGTGTGAATTCCAGTAGACTTTTCCGACAGAATCTGAGCTCATAAGAGTGTCTTGAGGTGATTCGTCAGGATTAATACCTCGCTCTTTAATGCGATCGCGAACGAAAGCGGTGTCACCACCTGAGTCGATTATCAAGTGTGCAACAGGCAACCCTCGCGGCCTCAATTCTCGTTTCATGGCTTGCGCAAGTGCTCTTAATCCAAATTTGGCACGCGAAAAGGCAGCGTGTCCGCTGGCTTCTCTTAAACTTGCTGTGGCCCCGGTAAAAATAGAACCTCGTCCGCGCGGCATTATGTGTCGGGCAGCCACGCGGCCCGCAAAAAACCCGGCAAAGCAAGCCATTTGCCAGACCCTGTAGAAGACCCGTTCGGGTGTCTCAAAGATTGGGGAATTGATATTGCCGCAGACATTGGAACTAACAGTTTCCAAAGGGCAGATAGTAAATCCACCTTTGGCGAAACGCTTAGCGGTTGTCGCGCCTATAGAGTCATCGGCGCCAACAATAAGGCAGACTGGGTTTGACACGTATAAAATTCCTCGTCAGCTGGTATTCAACTGAGTAAAGGTACGTTAAGTTAAAGCCTTTAAGGGTTTAACCGTATGCTATCGGAAGTCAGTTTGGCATGAATGATCAACGGACACTAGTAGGCAGTGAAATTCAATAGTGGTTGACGGAGGTGAGTTAACAAGGAATCGGGGATGCTGGTTTTGATGGTAAACGGGCACTTGGTGGGCGGGTATTTCTTTCTCTAGCCAGGTAAGCCTTCCGAGTACAAAAAGTAAAAGGCCGATTAAAATAATTCCGATTACTACAGTAGCTGTTAGTAGTGCAGATAGCATAATAATTCCAGTGTCATTTATTTTGAAAGTTGTAAATGGTTCGTTTTTAACAGGGCGAATAAAATTATATTTTTTGCAGCTGCATCATGCCGCTCTTTTAAAATCGAGCTAAGCATTTGACTTACACTAGATTTTTAAACCAAATACAGTGCCTATTTCTGTTTAGTTGATTTCTTCAACATATTAAAGGTTTAGAACAAGTCTTTTTCGGTCATTTAATTCAGAGATGCTGTTACTTATAACTCCCTTGAACTGCTTACCCTCAAGCATAGCTAAAGAATTTTGGTTAGATTCAACTAAATTATCAAATGTGTCTTCATCATCATATTCTTACTAATTTATAGGTATTGAGGTTATGTATGCGCCTTTTGAGTAGCCGCAAAAATGATCCCTAAGATCGGGGTGATTGATTTTGTCCGGGTGCTCCTCAGCCCTAAGATTTTCCTCGGCCTCATAGGTCTCATATGCTGTGTTGTGCACTAAAATTCGAAACCACGGCCGATTGCGAGGCGGTTTGCTTTTAGCAACGAGCATATACCAGTCATCGGATAGCTTAAATTCTGGGTCTACATCAAAAATAACGCCGCGATAGCCATACAGTCGATGATGCACCACCTGTCCTAGGTGGAAGTTTCCTTGAGCGGTCATAACATTCCTTGTTAAATTCTTGTTCCTATTTTGAGTATAGGATGAAGAGCTGATATCGCCAGCTATTCGTTAAAAAAGAATTAAGTTAGGCTGGGCTGGAGATGTGCTGGAGGAATTCAAATTATTAAAGAAGCTTTATTTTCCGCTGGCATGAAGGTGCGAGATTACGAATGTGACATGCAGGGAATAGTAAGCAATGCGGTATTTCAAAATTAGCTAGTGACTGCTCACTATGACTTTTTATTAAGCTGCGACGTAGATTTTGTTGATCTTACTGCCAGGGGATTCATTGTAATAGTCTTGAGCGGAGCTTGATTAGAAAAAGCCCTTAAGGTAAAGGAACTATTTTGAGGTGACGGTTATTGCTGAACAGGTGTTTAGGTTGAAAATTGCGTTTAAGCAAACTATCCGTTTGCAGCACTGTGATGAATTGATAATGGAGGCTATTGCTTATGTAACCGCTTTGAAAGCTTTCAAAAAGTCTTTTTTCCCTGATGAGTTGAAGACACTTCTTCAGTCTTACCTCACGGCCTTAAGTTGAGGCTGACAACTTGGTATCGATAAGTTGTCGTGAATAAGCGTAAATGAGTGTAAATGAGTAGTCAGGCAGGTGCAGTAAAAAGCCGCCCTCACCGGGATCAGGGGCTAAATAGAATACGAGGGCCGCGGAATTAACAACAGACCTTCGATAGAATAGCGTAATTGGCTGGGATTTATTTCAATGGGTTGTGGTTGTGGTTGTAGCTGCAGCTGTAGGCCGAGGTTGGTCAGGGTGTTATAGAGGGTCTACTTTGAACAGCTCATCGAATTTACATGTTTGCAGAAGCTTAAAGACGTCGGCCTGAGCATTAATGATCCTAATATCGCTGTCGTCACCTCCCGCGTGGTCGCGCAGCAGTAGCAGCATGCCCAAGGCGGAGCTATCAATAGAGGGGACTTCTAAGATATCTACAACAAACCTTGTAGGCGCGGAGTTGTTAGCCTCGTAGGCGTCTAGAAACGCTTGATGGCAGGTATAGTCAAATTTTCCCAAAAGAGTAAGGGTTAGTGTTTGTAAGTCAGGTGAAAGTTGAGAATTGATTTCCATGGGTATCTGAAAAATCCCTTTAAAAGGTAATAAAACTGAATGATTTTAGTCTATCACAAGGATTGACGATGGCCGACAGTAGTTAAGAAAATCCTAGTAAGCAAGTAGCTCGACAAGCAAGTAATTCAGTAAACAGGCAGCTCTGTAAATAAACAGCTCAGTAAGTGATCAAGAAAGCAACTAAGTAAACCGTTGTCCCTCTCTCCTTCAGAGCGGTGGGATATTCCAGTGCGGGCTCTTACGATAAGCGCGGTCTGATTATCAAGAGCCTGGTCTTGGAATGGATTGATTCTGCGCACCATAATTCCCTACATCGCTAGCCTTAGGGCAATGAAGTTTGTTGAATGGCGATAACTCTAAACAAAACTATCTCGTCTTCTCCCTTTCTCTGCGCTCGCCTGGGTATGATTTCGAAACTCCTTTTATTTGCAAAAGAACACCGTCACAGCAGTATCATGATGCTGGCTATGACGATTGGACTGGAGCTCAGTTAGTGCTAATTATCCATTGTTTATTCTATGGAGCTTTAATGTTAGCTCAGCATTCGAAAAGTTAAGTAGTCTCTTGCTACCCACAAAGTAAATGAATTACTCCTGCGACAATTTGCCGCGCGTCACCGTGTCACATTTTCGGAATGCAGTTTCAGTTATATGATTTGATTTTTGGTTCTAATCTAAGTCGGTGCCTATGCCTTGTAAACTTAATTCTGCCTTTGGAAAATCTTTTGCACCTCTCGCAACTTTTTCCATGTTTGCTACTTTTACGACAATTGCAATTTTTATTCCCGGTCGTTCAATTATCGCTAAGGATAAACCTGTGGAGGAGTTGGTCGTTTGGGGTAGCGATGCCGATCAGCAATTTGGCAACTCAGGCCCGGTAAGCGTGCTGACGCAGGAAGATTTTGTCAGCATCAACGTTGCAACCACCGAAGATGTCGTAAAGTATGAGCCGAGCATTGTCATCCGCCGTCGATTCATAGGTGATGCCAATGGGGTTCTAGGTATGCGCGGTTCTAATATGTTCCAAACATCGCGTTCTATGGTGTTTGCCGATGGGGTGCCTTTGCACTATTTACTCCAGACCCGATGGAACGGTTCGCCACGTTGGACTATGGTTTCTGCTAGTGAAATAGCTCAAGTGAAAGTTCGCTATGGTCCTTTCTCTGCAGAGTATAGTGGCAATTCTATGGGCGGTGTTGTAGAAATTGAAACGGCAATTCCCCAGAGAAGTGAATTTCATTTTGACAGCTCTTTTTTCTCCCAAAATTTCAATGACTATGGATTTGATGATTCCGTCAACGGCTATAAGTCGTTTATTTCCTATGGAAACAAAATCGGCGACACAAGCTTTTATCTTTCGTTCAATCGGCTAGAAAATGAGGCTCAGCCGCAAACTTTTAGATTTGGGGGTGGTAGCAGTGTCAGCGACCCTATTGAGGTAACCGGTGCGTTAGTTGAAAATGATGAGCGCGGCAGAGAAAGACTATGGTTTATGGATACCGGGATTGTTGATGCGCAAACAAACAACTACAAATTCAAATTGGGTCAAGATCTGGGCGAGTGGAAAGCGCTATTAAATGTAGCGTATGAAGATCGCAGTTCTAGTAATGATTCCGCGAACTCTTATCTAACAAGTAGCGACGGCAATACAGTTTACAGTGGAAATGTTGTTCAAGATGGAGTGCAGTTTTCTTTACCCTCTACACGCTTTGCGGCCAGTGAATTAGAGCGCCGCAGTGTATCTACAGGCCTTAGATTAAGAGGGCCGGTAACTGATTCAATTGAATTGGAGGTGAATGTTAATCAATTTTCTGTACTGAGAAATGAAACGCGCTCATCTCGAACTCATCTAGATGATCCCGCTTTTACACCCGCAGGGCAGGTTAGTGACTTCGATGACACTGGCTGGAATGCGGCAGAAGTGAAGCTCTATTTTTCGGACTTAGGAGTGCCGGGTTTGTCACTGGTCGCCGGTGCTAGACATGAATCTTACGAGCTTAACTTTGATGTGTTCGCTTCGAATAATTTCGCTGCTGGAACCAAAGATAAACCTTCTTCTAGCAGTGGTGGTGAGACTGAAATTAATGCTTTGTATGCCCAGTTAAATTGGGAGATTAATGAGCAATGGGATATGACGCTTGGTTTGCGTGCGGAGGAATTTCAAAGCACCAATGGCTATTTCGATGATGATGAGGTGGCAACTCCCGGGTTTGATCTCATTGAAGTGCCAAAGCGATCTCATAACAAAACATCGCCTAAGTTTTCCGCTGGGTACAGGCCTAATACTTTATGGAGTTATCGCTACTCTGTTGCCAAAGCCTATCGCTTCCCAATCGTAGAAGAGTTGTTCAGCGAATTTGAAGCGTTTAATTCAATCAGTATTGCGAATGCCGGGCTGTCGCCAGAAGACGGTCTGCACCATAATTTCATGATTCAGCGCGAGCTAGAAAATGGCTACCTAAGAATGAACTTTTTTACTGAAAAAATAAAAGAAGTTATTGAGTCTCAGTCGGCGACTTTGGAAAATGGTGTTGCTATTCGCACTTTTCTGCCTGTTGATGAGATAGAAACCACCGGTCTTGAATTCATCATCAATTCCAATGATCTTCTCATCAATGGGCTAGATGTGCGATTTAATCTGGTAGCTACCGATTCTGAGATTGTGAAAAACGCTCCCAATCGTGCTATCGAAGGGAACGTCTATCCGCGAATGCCAAAATGGAGGAGCAATTTACTGGCCACTTACCATATTGGCAGCAGCTGGGACATTGGCGGTAATCTGCAGTATGCCAGTAACAGTTTTGGGCGGACAGACAATACCGACAGACAAGATAATGTTTATGGAGCTCAAGATAAATTTACTCGAGTAGGTTTAAAATTCACTTATCGACTAGATGCTGGGATGTCCTTTGGACTGGGCGTCGATAACTTAACAGATGAAGTTTCTTATGTTGCCCATCCGTGGCCGGGACGAACTTTTTATGCGAATTTTGCCTATGACCTCTAACTATACTTCGACCCAATTATTTGTAGAGAATCGACTAAGACGGCTCTGTTTTGGCTTTGGAGCCCTTGTATTGAACATGACACTGATCTCTATGCTAAATGCAACTGAGTTGTCCTCGGTGGACTGCGAAAGAGAGGCAAGCTCGGTAGATTGTGGCAGTGCATACAGCGCTACAATAGATGAGTGGGGTAAGCTGTGGATTAGCTATGTTCGTAACAAGCATGTTTATGTGAGGCGGTCTGATGACAAGGGTCGAAATTTTTCTGCGCCTGTTAAAGTTAATAGGATCGCAGAAGACGCTGAGCACAATGGTGAGAACCGTCCCAAGATAATAGTGACATCCAACAATGAAGTGCTGCTTAGCTGGACATTGAAAACCTCTAATCGTTATACCGGTGAGATCCGCTTTGCTCGATCCAGCGATGGTGGAAAGACATTCAGTGAGCCTAAGACAGTGAATGACGATGGACTTAGCGTTGGCCACCGCTTTGATAGTATGTTTCTCACTAAATCAGGCCATCTATATTTGACATGGATTGATAAACGGGAACTATATGCGAGCACCCAAGTTGGTTCTAATTATGCAGGTGCGGCAATCTATTATGCGGTGTCTGATGACTATGGGCGAAGTTTCTCGCAGAATTATCCTGTTTCCAGTAACAGCTGCGAGTGCTGTCGGATAGCGATGGCACCAAGTGGTGAAGATGGTGTGGCAATTCTTTGGAGGCAAATTTATGAAGAAAAAATTCGTGATCATGCGTTTGCCATCTTAAGGCCTGAAGGTAACGTAATCTTTTCGGGTCGAGCGAGCGTCGACGATTGGTACATTAACGCCTGTCCTCATCATGGACCCGCTATGGAAATTGCAGCACCCGAAAACGAATACCATATGGCTTGGTTTAGTAACGGTAATATTAATCAAGGTATTTACTACGCTCGCTACAACGCATTGACTGGCTCGTCTGATGCGACAATGCTAGTTGATGGAATGGCGGGAGCGGGTCATCCAGATATAAAAAGGTTTGATGGAAAACTCTATCTGGTTTGGAAGGGGTTTGATGGGAAAGCAACTGCGCTAAACCTTATTGTGTCTAGTGATAATGGTCAGACTTGGTCTGCTACTCAGATTATTCGTTCGACTGAATTAGCGTCAGACTATCCGTTGTTGGTGAGAGATAAAGAAGCTCTTTTTTTGAGTTGGCATACTGATGAGTTTGGCTATTCGTTTAGCCTTTTGGCTGGGCTTGAGGGAAGTTAGGGTGAAGGGTTCTATGGCGCTAAATGTTTGGATAATTATGCTGACTTTAATCTTATCTACTTGGCAATTAGCCCGCGCAGATAGTTTTGAAGCTTTTGGAGTTGATACTTTTGCTGAGATAAAGGCGGCCCGTTCGGGGCAAGCTTTCTTGCTCAGCCTCTGGTCTATAGACTGTGCCCCGTGTCGGCTGGAGTTAGAGATGTTGGGAGAGCTAAAGAAAAAAGACCCGTCATTTCCGCTTGTGCTTATTTCGGCTGATTCCTTAGAACAACGCCAAACGGCTCATTACCTTTTGGAAGAGTATTTTTTGGATGGCCTAACTTCATGGATGTTTGCAGACAATTTTAGCGAGCGCCTGCGCTACAGCATTGACCCTAACTGGTACGGTGAATTACCTCGCAGTTACCTGTTCGACACAACTCACGTTTCGACAGCGCATAGTGGCGTACTTACTGAGGAGCAATTGGCCGCATTTCTATCGGCGATATCTCGATAAGCACTGCTCTCGTGCTACTGAGAAGAGCGCACGCTGGCTTCCTCAAAGTCCAATGCTAGGAATTGCCTTAGTATTGATGCGCCTTCCTCGAGCCTGATTTGATCTTCTGAAAAAACGGACTCAAAAAAGCTCAACACGGCTACTGTGGTGATCATGTGTTGGCGACCTGGATGTGATGCTTCACGTAGTGGCATTAATTCACATACGCTGGGTGTGTCTGGGGGCATATAAACGCCTTCTTTGATACTGCCTAGCTTCGTAAAAATATCGTTTGGGTCCTCGTCGAGAACTGACAACACAGCGCTGCAGCCAAGGCTGTCCGGATTATGCATAAATCTAAAGGCAGGCTCGGCAGCGCCAACAAAGCCAAGGTGAGTCCCTCCGTCTATAATGACAAGGTCGGCACCAGCGTTGCGCTCGGGGATTATAGTGGCATTGTACGCGGTATCAATGAGTGCATCGGAAGTTCCTGAAATCATGAGAAAAGGAACTGTAGAATTTTTATAAAACGCCTCAGTGAACGCGACAGCAGGTCCTGCTATAGCAACTGACGCGGCGATTCTTGGATCGCGCCAGCGCGGATGATAGGTGCTGAGGATTGTTGTTAATCCACCCAGGGAGAACCCTGTAAGACCAATTTTTGATTCATCGATTTGGCCGCTGAAAATCTGATCTGTAGCGAGAGTTAAGACGGAATCGATAAGGAATGATACATCCGCGGGCTGATTCATTACATCATTGGCATTAGCGCCACCGGGAGTTGACCCTGATGTTAAAGGGTAATCTGCTGCTGCCACCACATAACCATAACTTGCTAGGTGCTCCATTAGATACGCAAGCTCATTGCGGGTAGAGACAATGCCGTGACTGTGTACGATTAGTGGCAGTGTGCCTTTTGCATCTTCCGGATACCAGATAGTGGTTGGAAAGGTCCTATTGGGTTTGCCTGGGTTGCCTCGGCTTTCGTCCGTGGGGCGCGATTCATCAATAAAAACGAATTCAGCTGAGCCAGCAGAATAGGGCCCTGCTTGCAACCAGCCTATGCTTGCAGAATCAGATTTAAGTTGCTGCGGTCCTGTTGCCACGTAAACAACAATGGCTAATAGAGCAAGAGTAAAGAATAGTCCCAGAAGCCCTTTGATGATTTTTCGGAACATGGTGGTGACTGCCTTTTTGTTCTGAGGAAATGTGAGTAGATGATTTGTGCGTTAGTGCTGTGTTTAAGTCGACAAAAAGCCCATAAGCCAGATCACATAAGTTGAATGAGTCCATTGTCGCTATTCCAGAACTACATATCAAACTGCAAAGAGATTTGAGGGAGATTAGAGGGCAAGTTGGTTGTTTCGGGGTCACTAGTCCAACGCTCCCTTCTTAACTCTTTCATCTTTCTTCTCTCCAGCTCTCAGACCTTCCCACTTTTATTTTACTGATCGTTGGAGTTCTTCAGAGGATGCTTCGCACCTTGGCTGGCTGGCTGGCTGGCTGGCGCAGGGCTATGGGGCTGATACTTCTGAAAGGCTGTCTTTTCACGGGGGTTTATCGCAGCATAGCGAGGTAATTATTCCGCAGTCACAGGCAGATCCGAATATACGTATCCAGTGCCGGCATTCTGAGTCGGCCACTCTAGAGCAATCCAAACCGTAAAGGGGATACGGAAGCTAATCATAGCTCGTCTATGTTTTGAGTAGATCGCAATTATCGGTTAAGAAGGTCGAAACTAACCAAGGGATTAGAACGAAATAGTTACCCTTGAGAGGCGAGATGATTGTTTGGAAAGCCACATAAAGTGCTCGGGGAAAACGAAAATAAGTTGTTTGACACTGTAATATGTAGAGATCTAGATCATATTTCCGTTAGCACTGTCTGCTTTCTCAGGCATTCTTTTATCAGGGTTACAGTCATCAAATTGATGATCGATGCCGTAGCACCGCAGGATGCTGCGCTGCTGGGGCTGGCAACCGGTGCCAGTGAGTAGGCCAGTGATCCTGTTCTTTAAATGCAGGGACGGCTCGAGCATTCAACGTCAGTGAGAATATCACCGAAGCTCGAACAGGATTTTACGTCTCTCAAATGCAAAAACAGGGTCGGCCTGAAAAGTCGGCGATGTTCCAGTCGAGAGCGGCGAGTGAAATTCAAATAGTGCGGTGTTAGCAGGTCTCGAGAGGAAAGGTAAAATTTCAGCTTACGTTGATGGAAAAGTTATAAATAAGGAGGGCGGTCGATCAAGTCAAAAGATGTTTACAACGTGATGCAAACTTTAAATCTTAAGATTTACGGCAAAGTCTTTCTTAAGCCCGGTATGAACATTATCTGCACTAGTTTTGGATGGAGTTTTTTCGTGATAGTACTGATGGGGTTGGTCACTGATCTTCAACTAAGAAGAGTTCTTAAGCTACTTTTTCTTCAGTTTGAGCAAAGATAAGCTTTACGAAATTTCAAATTCTCGCGGCGACAAGGAATCGAAATTATATCGGTTGCTGATTATTTTCGTTAACACAAGACGTTGAGAGGCGCTGGTTTTAGTATAAATGACCTTTGACCTAAGGCCTCTACCGTATGGAGAAAACCCGGAATAGGCGCGCCTGATTTAAGGTGTCCATGGGGGCTGTTTTGAATACACTTTTAAGCAATGAAGATAGAAGACGCGGTGCTGAAGCTATAACGTCTATGTCGCTAGGATGGGCCTTCAAATGCTTCTTGAGTTGCAGCGCTTCCGTATTAGGAATGGTGAAGCCATCTATCCCTGAGGGTACATTGCTCTGTTTGCTAGAACTAATAACTGCTTCCGCGGTCGCGCATTTAATAGTGTGAAATCTCCTCCAATTGCTGCGCAAAATAGGTAAGGCCACACACAATGGTGGCATTCTCATGAGAGATAACAGTTGTGTGCATTATTTTTTTCTAGACACCCGGTTGAATGCAATGACAGGGGTAAGGCATCCTCCATCCTTGGTTTCGGAGGCGTTCTTCACTGTATCGTTAAACAGTAAATTTCGGTTATAGGCAGAGCGATCAGTATGCGATAGAGGCGCTTTTTTTATCTGTTTATCTCTAACTTTTTGTAAGTCTATTAGGTTGGTATAGATAACAATCCCCTTATTCGGATTTAACTACAGAGCCAATGCAACAGGTTTTCTTACTTTAAGTGTAGTTCAATGAATAGGAAAATCTCCTACAATGTTGTTGCTTAAAAGGGCTGTTTTTAGATCAGTAAGAGATAGTGAAAGGCTTGCTTAAATAGGCGAGTAAGAAGCGAGAGCAAATCGTTGCTAAAGAGGATCTTTGAGGTGCCCGTCAGTCCCCTTTTAGAAAAAAAGAGACTGAGTTGGCCCATAGGCAAGGTCTCTTGTAGTGGCTAGCTTTCTGTTAAAATAATGGCTGGTGTTTATTTGTCGCTGTTTATTTGCGCTGCTAAGTCTCCAGCAAGGCTTCCCTCAGGCCGCTCTACCACCCGGGCTATTTCACGTGCGCCATCATTGACTATAACAGTAGGCGTATACTGTAGCTGGTATCTTTCTGAATAGCCGTCGGGATCATCTTTTTGGCGGGACACTGCATACAAGGTAAGCTGCTTAACTTGAACATTTCCCAGCTCTAATAATTTGAGCAACCTAGGTACTTCTCGCTCACTGTCATGGCACCAAGTGCCGAATAAGGTGACAATATTTTTGCCCGCAAGGGCCTGTATATCCTTAAGCTGCTGTGGACTAGGTTCGAAGTCGTCATATTCTTTTGCGAACGCAGGGTATACCGACAGCAACTCTTGGGCTGTTATTTTTCCAATATGGGCGGGTATTTCGTTCTCACTTGCATAAACCCCAGTCAAAGAGTGGCAGAGAGTTAGGCAGGTTAAAATAAAGAGTGCTAATGACGGGTTCATTCGTTGGACTTTTCTGTACTCAGTTTGGTCTTGAGCGGATTTTTCGTACACGGGTTTCTTGTAAACAGGTTTTCTGTAAGTAGAGGATTTCAATTCAGTCATTTAGGCCTCTGATAAGGTTGTAAAAGGTAATTATTAGGATTCGAGGCTAGCATAGAGCGGTTGGAATGAAAAATTAGGCTAGTATATTGGCTAAGTATTTTGGGACTGTTTCGCTGGCAGGGCCATATTCGTGTTGGTCGAATGTGGAGCCTGTTCTTTCCAAATTGAGTTCAACTGTATGTGCTCTTCGGATTTTAGCGGTCTGATAAAAACCCGAAGCGGGGTAAACATTGCCGGATGTCCCGATAGCAATGAAAAGATCACATGCCTCCAGAGCCGCGTTGATTTTGTTCATATAAAAAGGCATTTCGCCAAACCATACTATATGAGGTCGGAGATTGCCCGGGGATCGGCAGCAGCGACACGCAGTATCGAAATCGAAGTCCTCACGAACATCAAAAACCAATCGTGAGTTCAAACAGCGCATCTTAAGCAGTTCGCCATGCATATGCAGAACATCTTTTGAACCTGCCCGTTCGTGTAAGTTATCTACATTTTGAGTTATAAGAAGAAATGATCCAGTGTACCGGCTCTCGAACTCGGCCAAGGCGGTGTGGGCTTTGTTTGGGCGTACCGAAGGAGACTGCAGTTGGCTGCGCCGCTGATTGTAGAAGCCATAAACTAGTTGAGGGTTTCGATCAAAGCCTTCGGGAGTAGCGACATCCTCAACCGAGTGGTTTTCCCATAAGCCATCACTAGCTCGGAAAGTCTCTATGCCAGACTCGGCGGAGATACCGGCGCCAGTTAGAATAACGATAGATTTGGGTGATCTGCTCATTGTCTCTAGTTAGTTCCGTTGTGGCAGAACTGGCACAAGGGTGTCAGTTCTTTTTCAGTGTTAACCGCGATTTGGCAAACAGCGGTATAATAAGCTTAACGACATATATCCTAGATTATGAAGAGTAAATGATGGCCGAAATCAAATTAGGCAACAAGGCTCCAGCATTTAGTTTGTTGGACCAGAACGGTGACAAAATCAGTTTGGGGGATTATAACGGGGTAAAGAATGTAATTCTTTACTTCTACCCCAAGGCAATGACGCCTGGGTGCACCACTCAGGCCTGTGGATTGCGTGACAGTTTGCAATCATTGGCTAAGTTTGACGGGATTACTATTGGCATTAGTCCAGACCCGGTCGCTCGTCTGAAAAAGTTTGAGATTAAGGAATCTTTGAATTTTAGCTTACTTGCTGACGAAGACCATACAATAGCTGAGAAATACGGTGTATGGGGGCTTAAGAAATTTATGGGCCGCGAATTCATGGGTATTATTCGTAGTACTTTTATTATCAATAAAGATGGCAAGTTCGTTCACATCATGGATAAAGTGAAAACTAAATCGCATGATAGTGATGTTCTCGAAATTTTAAAATCATTGACGTAAAAATATGCAACTAAATTACAAAAAATACTCAGAAAAAGGGCAACCTCTCATTGTGTTGCATGGTCTTTTTGGCAGCCAGAGTAATTGGGGAGGACATTGTAAGGCGCTTGCCGAGAAATTTGCAGTGATTGGCGTCGACTTGCGCAATCATGGCGATTCAGCTCATGCATCAGAACATAATTATCAGGTGATGGCTGAGGATATCAAAGAGCTATTAAGATCTCTTGACCTTCCTAGTACCTACCTTTTGGGTCATTCCATGGGCGGTAAAGTAGCAATGGAGCTAGCTTTGTCTTATCCGGATTTGGTCGATCGCTTATTAGTCGTTGATATTGCCCCAGTTTTGTATACAGGCAAAGCAGATGGCCATAAGCAAGTGATGGCTGGGATGAATGCACTTGATTTGGCTTCACTTCAATCTCGCAGTGAAGCAGAGACTGGGCTTGCAGACTACATTGAAGATGAGGCTACCCGAAAATTCATAGTGACTAACCTGGTTCGCGAAGGCGATTCGGGGTTTGTGTGGCGGCTTAACCTGCCTGTAATCGAAGCCAGTTATGATCGGCTTATGGAGAAACCCCTGGGTGGTAACATCTTCGAAAAACCAACCCTTTTTGTCAAAGGAGACCTATCGCCTTATGTGCAAGCTAAGCACGAAGCGCAAATACTTGAATTGTTTCCAAATGCAGGTGTGAAGATAATTTCTGAGGCTGGACATTGGCTACACGTAGATAAGCCTCAGGCCTTCCAAAAAGTAGCAATGGATTTTTTTAGTGCCTAAGCTGCCAAAACAAATTGTAAGGGTGGTGCGATGACAGTTCTTAGCGTAAACGTAAACAAGATAGCGTTGTTACGTAATTCTCGAGGTCGAGATTATCCCAGTGTTGTGGACTTTGCAGCACAAGCAATCGGTTTGGGGGTGAAAGGGATAACGGTTCACCCACGTCCCGATGAGCGTCATATCACCCGTCAAGATGCCTTTGATTTAGGTGAGTTTTTAAGGTCTAAAGAGGAAGTGGAATTTAATATTGAAGGATACCCATCTAACGACTTTGTAGAATTGGTTCTGGAAATTAAGCCGGCACAGTGCACGCTTGTTCCGGATAAACCTGGTCAGCTTACCTCCGACCATGGCTGGGATGTTGATAAAAATGAGACTTTTTTAGATGCAGTGCTAAGCCGACTCAAAAATGCGGGTATACGGTCCAGCTTGTTTATGGACCCGGACGCGTCTAAGCTCGGAAAAATTAAAGAGATTGGCGCCGATCGGGTGGAACTTTACACAGAGCAATTTGCCAGTAATTTTGGCACTAGTAAACAAGAAGATACTTTTCAGGAGTACCTGTTAGCCGCGGCTAAAGCTGCGGAACTTGGCATCGGGTTAAACGCAGGGCATGATTTGGATTTGCGAAATTTGCCCAAATTTCTGACCATACCTGCGATTTTGGAAGTGTCTATTGGGCATGCCTTAGTGGTTGAATCCTTGCAACAAGGCGTCGCGTCCGTTGTAAAACAATACTTGGACATTTGTAGGAATGCAGCCACGTAAGATTGTTAAGTTAAATAGCATAAGTGATTGCTTTTGTTTCGGGTAGGGCGTGTATCATGCGCCCAATCAAAGGAGGGTGAGACATGATCTACCGCGAGCAAGTCGCACCCTACGGCATTGGCCAAAGACTGATAAGGTTCCCATTATTTTCTTTTATCGCTAGCTGTCAGTCACTATTGCGATTCTCTTACTTTCTCCTCCTGATAGCCTTGCCATTAAACACCACTTCCGCCTCAGATTTTGAATTCTCACGTATTGCAAACGAGCTTAATTTGGCAAGCTATGCGCTTGCTAAGGAGCAGGGGGTTTCCACAGGTTTCAGTGGCCTTAGCCATCGAGCCAGCAGCCTGGCTCGCGAATCATCGCAGCTGATTGATGCAATTCATCGAACCCGGAATCCCTCAAACATTAGATCTCAGTTCAATGATGTGAGCCGGCGTTATACAGACTTAGAAGATATATTTTGGCGTGGTTACCGCAATAGCGCGGACAACTATGTTCTCGATAAGCTTGAGGTGATCAGCCGGCTTTATAACGACTTGGTTGCAGCCTATACACTCAGCCGATATTACCAGGGGGCGCCTCAGATCCATATTTATTTGGGTTCTGGCCCAAAAGTGAGTGGCTTTCCTGTGTCTCCAATCTTTTTTAATCCTCCAGACCGCCCTTAAAAAATCCAATTCAGCCGAGCTCGCTGTACGAGAGCGGGGCTAAAATGACTCCATTTGAAGCTTAGGATTTTAACCCTCTGAGCCTGGTGTCGGATTCTTTTTTGTGAGCTGATTTCTCACCTCATGCTCCCCTGTGTTGTGCCATTTTAAGCTCTAGCTAACGCGCGATTCCTGTTGGGCGTGGTTTTTGTTTTTGTCAGGAGTAAAAGTTTATCCATGTAAACTACTTGCGCATAATGCCAGCATACTCGTCAAGCTACTGACGACTCCGTCGTAGGAACCTGTTCAAGCTTCGGCTTGGGGTTTAGCAAAGGGTTAAAGTCTCTCGCTATAGATGCGTAATTGGGCGATAGTCTAGAGACCGAGCGACAAGGCCAGTCTTTGAAGCGGGGGCTTTCTAGGTTTTGCCCCTTCGCGGCCAGATATTCCAAAAGGGGAGTTTTTCCTCTATTTATTCCTATGGGTTATCTTCTTCGCGTGGGGAATCTATTTTATCATGACGGATTTCCAAACCAACAAAATTAGTCGCTTATGGTTTCACAGTGCTGATTTTGTGTTTCACGAGGCCGGCCATATGCTGCTCATCCCATTTGGGCCGGCCGTAATTATTTTAGAGGCAGCCTGTATCCGGTGTTAGTTCCTCTTGTTTTTGCTTTTCTGATTTGGAATAGAGATGGGTTCGCCGTTTCAATTGGTCTATGGTGAACAGACCAAAGCATGATGGACCTCATCTAACAATTCCTATGCTAGAGCGCTCCAATTGCTTCTATTAGCAGATGGTACTGGATCGGATGGGCCTATGAGGTATGACTGGGTTACTTGCTTAGGCCTCGTGGGTGGCTAGAATAGGATTTTCAAAGTGCGACATGGGACGATGCCACAGGGTCAAGTATATTATTAATCGCACTTGCCTGGGGTACTTATACGCGGCGGGTATACTATAAAGAGATGGTGGGCTAAAATTTCTTCTTTTAAAATTTTCAGGCTTTTCTTTTGATAGTAAAACGCGACCGTTATTACTACGGCTACTGGATAGTATTTGCTGGGTTTTTAACTCAGTTTATAGCTGTTGGAATGTCAAACTATGTCGTTGGCTCGTTTATGATTCCGATGACTGAAGAGTTTGGTTGGTCGCGGGCCGAATTCTCAGCGTCACGCTCGATAGGGCAAATAGTTCTCGCAATGACTGGCTTTTTTATCGGTACTTATATCGATAAATATGGCGGCAAACCTTTCGTTCTTTTCGGTGGCGTTGTTCTTTCGCTATCTCTTTATAGTCTCGGCAGTATTAACAATTTGACCCAATGGCTTTTGATTAACGGTTTAATGCTTACAGCAGGCGCGGCTATGATTGGCAACCTTGTGGTAAATGTGACTCTAGGGAAATGGTTTGTCGAAAAAAGAGGACGAGCTATCGCCGTTGCAGGTATGGGTATTTCTCTGGCTGGAATTTTGCTGCCGCCAACGGTTACCTGGTTAGTAGATCAGTTTGGTTGGCGCGCCGCATGGGAAGTTTTGGCCTTCATAGCGGCTGTTGTCACCTTCCCGGCAGCCTTTATGGTGAAGCGCCGTCCAGAGGATTTTGGCCTGCACCCGGATGGTAAGTCTAATGAACAGGTCGCAAGTGGCGATGCTGAGGCTGCTGCGGCTGATTTCGAAAAATCACTCAACCGTGCTCAAGCTATGCGTACGTCTACGTTCTATTTTTTAGTGCTCGCCTTTGGTCTATTTCAAATATCAATCACTGTTATGCTTTTACAAACGATTCCATTAATGACTGATGCGGGTTATTCCCGATTAGTTGCTTCGACCATGATATCCCTAGCTTCAGTGCCTGCTTTTTTTAGCAAGCCTATATGGGGGATAATGATCGACCACTATAACCCTAAAAAACTCGCGTCACTTGGGGCTTTAGTTACCGGGCTAGCGGTGATGTTGATTGTAGTTAGCGTCGCAAAAAGGGCAGATAGCTTAGTGTATTTTGGCTTTTTGATGATGGGGATTGGCTGGGGTGGCTTGCTGCCCCTACAGGAGGTTATTTGGGCATCGTTCTTCGGGCGACGTTATCTGGGTTCCGTTCGCTCTACCGCAATGCCATTTACCTTCGGCATGTCTGCTGTAGGCCCCATCTTGGTAGGTTACTACTATGATCTTGTGGGCGATTACAATCTGGCCCTAGTGGCCATTGCTATCTGTAATATTGCCTCTGCAGCGATGCTTTTCCGCATGAAAGACTCTACCGTTACCGCTTAATACGTGGGTCGTTGGTTGCATGTCTTCGATTTCGGCCTTAACTGAGCAACAGTGCTCACGTTTTTAGGCAAACTGAAATCACAAGGCTTTAAATTGGGTGCTATTTTAATTTAATAATTTATAGTCCAAAATAACAAAATTGAAACTGATTAAGCCAAAACAGAGAACGCCATGAGCCAGCTAAACTGTAAACTGCCCGACCTCAAGGTGAAGAAACCAAATGGTTTGTCTTCGAGTCTTTTTTTTCAGGTTTTTAGTGGTCCCAATGCCATCGCATTTGCTCAACTCAGTTCCCGTTCGCGGAACCAACATGAGCGCGCGGCCAACGATAGCTGGCGTGAGGGCTCTTGCGTACCCGGCGTTAACTACTGCCTTAAAATCATCGAAGTGAATTCGGACTATCGAAATCAGGGCGTAGGCTCAGCTTTGCTTAAAGAAGTAATTGATTTTTGCAGAGATGAGCGAGTTGACTCTCTGTTTGGGCAGGCCCGAGGAGATATACGCACTCTTCGAAAGTGGTACCAAGTCCAAGGCTTTGATTTAGATGTTGTTGATAATATTCAACTGCAGCTGGTCTGAACTTATAACTCCTGCTCGATTATTTAGCTGAAGTTTGCCGTAATAGTTCCTCAAGGTACGGCCATACATTCTCAAGTATTAGGTACTGCGCCTCAGCTTTTGGATGGATTCCATCCGCCTGCATAAGGTCTGGTTGCTGCGGAATTCCATCGATTAAAAAAGGAACCAGCGACAGATCCTGACTTTTCGCGATTTTTTCGTAAATATCAAAAAATGGTTCGGTGTAACGAGGCCCATAGTTTGGGGGTATCTGAATGCCGGTTAAGAGGATTTCGGCCCCGCTCTGACTAATCAAATCGACCATCGTCCTCATGTTTTTCTCTAGCGCAGCTAGAGGCAAGCCACGTAAGCCGTCGTTTCCACCTAGCTCAAGAATTACAATGTCAGGACTGTAGTTTTCTAACATCGCAGGCAATCTAGCTAATCCGCCGGTGCTTGTTTCGCCACTGATGCTGCCATTTACAACGCTGAAGTTTAGGTCGCTCTGGTTTATTTGGGTTTCTAATAAACGCACCCAGCCTTGGCTCTCTTTCATCCCATAGGCTGCACTCAAACTATCGCCAAACACTAACAATGTGGACGGCTGCGCTGCCCAGGTGGATTGTGAAAAAACCATGCTTGGCAAAATACAAGCAATTGCCACTGCAGCGAAGCGGCTTAGGGATTGGTAAAAGGGGGTGAGTAGTCGATTAATTAGGGGCTTCATCGTTTAAAGGGGTACTTGAATGGCTACAACGTAGATAATTATGTTAAACCGGTGACGTTGTTATAGCGTACTTTAATAAACACCATAAATACAATTCTTATCCGGCGCTAACATTAGTTTAGCCCGTGGATTTGGGTTCCCTGATTTACGAGACTGGCAATAAATGATTGAAACAATAGATTTAGTGAAAAGCGTTGAGACAAGCGAGGGCTTACTCACTATTTTGAAGGGCATTAGCCTCAAGATTGAAAAAGCAGAAGCGGTAGCCATTGTTGGCGCGTCAGGGTCTGGAAAATCAACTTTACTTGGACTGATGGCAGGTTTAGATGCTGCCACCACGGGCGACGTATTGCTAGACGGTCACTCTCTGGCAGCTATGGATGAAGAGCAGCGGGCTATTTTGCGCGGTCAGCTGGTGGGCTTTGTGTTTCAGTCATTTCAACTGCTTCCCAGTCTTACTGCTCTTGAAAACGTTATGCTGCCAATCGAATTAAAAGGACAGTCCGATCCTCAGGGGAAGGCTAAGAAGCTTCTTGAGCGAGTTGGATTAGAAGAGCGGGGGCATCATTATCCAAATCAGCTATCAGGTGGGGAGCAGCAGCGTGTCGCTATTGCTCGTGCGTTCGCTACTCAGGGTAAAATTCTTTTCGCAGATGAGCCGACCGGGAATTTAGATACGGCAACTGGCTCTAAAATCATTGATTTATTGTTCGAGCTAAACCGAGAGTATTCGACAACCTTGGTGCTTGTGACTCATGATGAGCGGCTAGCCAAAAAATGCGATCGCAGCATAAACCTTGTCGGCGGTGAAATAGTAAGTGAGCTAATCAAAGAGGAGCTAGTGAGTGTCTAATTCACAATCTACACCTCTTAGCGATAGCAAGTCTTTTGGTGTTTTAAGCTCTATAGCGCTGCGCTTGCTTTGGCGTGACTGGAACGGTGGTGAAATTAGGCTTTTGTTTTTTGCCCTGGTCATGGCTGTCACTTCGGTTACCGGGATAGCGCTATTCACTGATCGTCTTGAGAAAGCCCTCATTCTAGAATCGGCGAGTATGTTGGCAGCGGATAGAGTGTTAGGCAGCGGCCGGCCATTGCCAGAAGAAATATTGTATGAAGCTGAAAGTCGCGGATTTAGAACAGCGCAAACTCTTTCATTCACATCTATGGCATTTTCAGATTCTGGAAATATGCTGGTGTCTGCTAAAGCCGTCAGTGACACCTATCCTCTAAGAGGAGAGGTCATTATCACTGATGCTGCATTCACACGGGGCACGCCTATTCTCAGCGGGCCTGCGCCTGGTGAGGTGTGGTTGGAAAACCGGGCGCTTCCAGCCTTGGGGATAGAAGTTGGTGATTCAGTCTATGTCGGCGAAGCTGAGTTGCGAGTAGGCAAAATTATCATTGCAGAGCCGGACCGCTCAGGTGGAGGCATGATAGACAATGCTGGGCCACGGTTAATGCTGCATATGGATGACGTTGCTCAAACAAACGTGGTTCAGTTGGGTAGCCGAGTTAGTTATCGTTATCTATTTGCTGATAATGCAATCGTCGCTTTGGACGATTTCGAGCAGTGGCTTGCTACAGAATTTAACGGTGAGTACCGTTTGCGTGATGTGCGCGATGAGAGCCAGGAAGTGAGTGATGCGCTTAACAGGGCAGAGAGCTTTTTGTTGTTGGGTTCGTTGTTCGCAGTGCTGCTTGCAGGGGTAGCTATCGCCCTGACTGCTAAACGCTACAGTGAAAGACATTACGATTATGTGGCGATACTGAAAACGTTTGGCTGCACCTCTTCTCAGATTACTTTTATTTACTTGATCATCCAGATTACGCTGGCAGGGGTAGCCATAATTGTTGGCAGCGTTCTTGGCTGGTTAGTTCATGTGGGTATTCTACAACTCTTGCAGTCCGTGATTACCGTGGCTTTGCCGGCCGCGGGATATCAGCCTTATGTCATTGGCGCATCCACTGCGTTTATTTGTTTGCTGTCTTTCGCGATTCCACCATTATTGGCACTCCGAGAAACACCACCACTTCGAGTCTTGCGTAAAGATATTAGTCAGCAAAAAATAGGTGATAGCGTGCCTTACTTTTTCGGCATCGGTGGTGCAATTTTCTTAGTCTATTGGTACAGCCAAGACCTTATTTTAACGTCAGTGTTAGTTGGTGCTGTAGCGGGGATCGCCGCTCTATTGTCAGTAGTTTCCTATTTGCTGTTACGTTCCACTGGCTCTATAGGTATGAAAGCGGGTAGCGCTTGGAAACTCGCCATGACTGCCGCTCGCAGAAGACGTAAGCAAAATGTTCTGCAGGTTATGGTGTTCTCAATCACCATTATGTCCTTGCTTATTTTAACCTTACTCCGTACCGACTTAATTGACGATTGGCAAGCTCAGCTACCAGAGAATACCCCAAACCATTTCATGATGAATGTTTCTCAAAATCAGGTCGAGGGAATTCAAAATTTCTTCGCCGAGAACGGTATTACAGGGAATGCTTTTTATCCGCTCATTAGCGCCCGTGTCAACACTGTTAATGGCAGTATTCCTGACCCCAAGACAGACATGGGTGAGCAAGAGGGGGGCAGTACATTAACCGAAGGCGCTGGCGAAACTGATAGTCGCTACGGTGAGATCAGAGAGTCAATGGAGGGGCAGGCTGGAGCGGAGCAAACCGACAGCGAGGTAGAGCCGGATGATGGGCAGCAGGTCGGCGGAAGGTTGAGTCGCCGGCAGGTAACATGGTCGAATGAGCTTCCGGTAGATAATCGCATTACTGCAGGTCAGTGGTGGGGAGAAAATTCTCAGCCGGGGTACGTGTCTATCGAAGAAGAGTATGCAGGTTGGTTAGATCTTGAGCTTGGAGACACCATCGAATTCGAAATTAATCAGCAGACCATCTCTGCTGAAGTGAGCAGTTTTAGAAGCGTGCGTTGGGACAATATGCAACCCAATTTTTTCATTATTTTCACGCCGGGGACTATTGATCATTTAGGTGCAACATTTATCTCAACGGCTTTGATGGAAAAAGACCAAAAAATACTTCTCAATGATTTAATCCGGCTTTTTCCTACTGTGGTTGTCATCGAAATTGACGCCTTAATTGAGCAGATCCAAAATATCATAGCTCAGGTAACCTCTGCGATAGAGTTGATTTCAGTTTTGGTTTTACTGTGCGGAGCACTGGTCCTACTGTCCTGTGTTAACGCGACTCTAGATGAGCGTTTTCATGAAAATGCAATTTTAAGAACTCTCGGGGCAGGTAAGAAACTGATTCTAAGTAGTTTGCTAATCGAGTTTGCGCTTATCGGTTTTGTCGCGGGTGTGGTGGCCACGCTTGGGGCTGAGGCAAGTTTGTATTATTTACAGGAAGAAATATTTGAACAAGAATTCAGTTTTCACTACTGGGTGTGGGTGGCTGGCCCTGTTCTAGGTATGGTCATAATCGCTGGGCTGGGCGTCAATTCTACTCGGCAGGTGGTGACTATATCCCCTCTGAACGTCCTGCGTAGAGTCGTGTAGGTCGGCAGAGAGAGCCGCTTGCGTTGGTCGGCTATACTTGATCGAGTATACTGTTTGCTCGCTAGATACATTTATTAGATACAGACCCCTTCTTGGGAGGCTAAGTACTTGAAATACCTTACTAGACGATCATTGCTAGCATTTGTAATATTATTGTTTGTTCCCGTTACAGGCTTTGGGCAATTGCTCAAAGAAGTGACTGCCGAAAATTGTATTTATGGTAATTGCGTTGACGGGCGAGGCACGATGCAGCTAGCTACCCAGTGGGGTAATGGGACTTACGTTGGGGATTTCATGGAAGGTGAATTCAATGGCAGCGGGCGCCTCGAATTGCCTGTCTCTTTCACAAATAAATTAGTATATGACGGGAATTGGAATGTCGGCGTGCGAGAAGGTCGCGGAACTTTTTGGAATGGCGACAGTGACCTTTATATAGGGCAATGGAAAGATAACAAGCGCAATGGACAGGGCTCCTATTTTTTTAAGCTTCCCAAATGGGAAGAGAACAAAAATTCTGAATTTTGGTTAAGAGAAAACACCGAAAATTATAGCGGTGAATTTCTTAACGACCACTATCACGGTGAAGGGATATTTCGGTGGGCAAGTGGAACGCGCTATGAAGGCGAGTTTTTTGCTGGCAATAAGCACGGTTACGGAATATTTTATTATCAGACTGGAAACACGCGCCGGCAGCTATGGAATTTTGGCGATTTTGTACGTTAGGAATTTTGCTTTTTTATGGACTAGAAATGAGTGATGAATTTATATGGAACTAGAATCTCTTAGGCGAGAGTACTTAATGGGTGGATTGGAGCACAAAGATCTAGCCAGCAGTCCTTTTGATCAGTTTGAACGATGGATGGAGCAGGTGATTGAACTCCAGCAGCCGGACCCGACAGCGATGACCATTGCCACAGTTTCCTCTGATGGTCAGCCTTCCCAGCGTATAGTGTTGTTGAAAAGCTTTGATCAAGATGGCTTGATTTTCTATACAAATTATAACAGTCGTAAGGCGCAGGAACTTAACCAGAACCCTAAAATCAGTGCACATTTTCCTTGGCATTCTGTGGAGCGACAGGTAAAAGTCTGTGGTGTTGCTGAGAAAATATCAGCAGCGCAGTCCCTTAAATATTTCGCCAGCCGCCCAAAAGGTAGTCAAGTCGCGGCTGTCGCTTCGCAGCAGAGCGCCGTGCTTAGTTCTCGAAGTGTGCTGCTTAATCAGTTTGAGGCATTGAAGCAAAAGTACCAAGCAGAAGAAATCCCATTCCCTGATTTCTGGGGAGGCTATCGTATTGTGCCTACTGAATTCGAGTTTTGGCAAGGCGGGGCCAATCGGCTGCATGACCGATTCCGCTACCTTAAAACAGCAGATTCGGATTGGGAAGTCACGAGATTGGCGCCCTAATAGCGTGCGCATTGGGAGCGTGGGCCTTAAAAAACGGTGGCGCTCTCTACTTGTGACAACGGACCTATTCCTGAAGACCAGCCCTGCTAGCCCTGGCTAGGTCCAGCGCCATTTTTTCAATTTCTTTTGGGCCAGAACTTTTTTAAGCCGGGCATATTGAGGCATGCCGTTCTTATAAGGTGGGTAATCCTCTCCAAGTATAAGGGGGGCGAAGTATTGCCGAGCTTTCTCGGTGATTTGGAAGCCATCACGACTGATATAGTCTCGCGGCATCATCTTTTCAACATTGGCAACATCCGATAATTTTGCCTCGCCAATGCTCCAAGAATACTTTTTGTATTTACCTCGAACGATCGTTGGCATAACGGCATTTTTGCCTGCTAGGGCAAATTCGACAGCCGCTTTTCCGACCGCGTAGGCTTGCTCTACATCAGTGCCAGAGGCGATATGTCGAGCTGATCTTTGTAAATAATCAGCAACAGCCCAATGATATTTATAACCCAGTTCGTCCTTAATCATATTTGCAACGAAGGGTGCGACTCCGCCAAGTTGAACATGACCAAAGGCATCTGTTCCGCCTGTGTCGGCGAGAAAGCTACCGTCTTTATTTTGCGCGCCTTCGGATACAACGATTGCACAGTAGCCAAACTTTTTTACGCAACTTTTAACTTTTCTTAAAAACTTGGCCTTATCGAAGGCAATTTCTGGGAACAAAATAATATGAGGTGCGTCACCTTCCTCTTCTGCGGCTAAACCTGCAGCCCCAGCAATCCAGCCTGCATGACGGCCCATTACTTCCATCACAAAGACTTTGGTTGAGCTTTCGCACATAGAGCCGACATCCAGCCCTGCTTCACGAATTGATACGGCAACATATTTAGCGACTGAACCAAAGCCCGGGCAGTTATCTGTAATGGGAAGGTCATTGTCCACTGTTTTGGGCACGCCGATGCAGGTAATCGGATAGCCTTTAGCAAGACTTAATTGGGATATTTTATTCGCAGTATCTTGAGAATCGCCACCACCGTTGTAGAGAAAGTAACGAATGTTATGCGCCCTAAATACATCCATTAGCCGCTCATATTCCAATTTGTTTTCGTCATAGGATTTGAGTTTATAGCGGCAAGAGCCAAATGCGCCGGCGGGAGTATGTCTTAGGGCGGCGATTGCGGAAGCGGATTCTTTGCCGGTGTCTATTAATTCTTCGTTTAGCGCCCCCATAATTCCGTTTTTACCGGCGTAGATCTTGCCGATTCTGTCTTTGTTTAGTCTTGCGGTTTCGATAACCCCGCAGGCGCTAGCGTTGATTACCGAGGTGACACCGCCGGATTGGGCGTAGAATAAATTAACCTTGCTCATAAGATTTGGTTCTGCTGCTTTGGGAAATGATTGAGTGTTATATTGCATCTTACTAGCTGCGGCAATGCCTTGCCAGTGGCGAGAAATTGATGCCACAATCGCCCTTCATTTAAGTTTATTTCTAGGTTGAACATTATGCAGTTGATTATTGGTATGTCTGGCGCTAGCGGAGTCATCTACGGCATCCGTATGTTGGAGGTGCTAAAAGATGTCCCTGACGTTGAAACCCATCTTGTCATGTCAGAATCAGCCAAGTTAAACATCGGCATAGAGACGACTTGGGCAGCGACAGATGTAAAAGCGCTGGCGGATCATGTTCACTCCAATAAAGATATTGGGGCAAATATTGCTAGTGGCTCATTTAAAACCGCAGGCATGATTGTGGCGCCATGTGCCATAAAGACCCTTTCAGCGATTGCAAATTCTTATGCAGATTCGCTAATTGTGCGGGCTGCCGACGTCGTGCTTAAGGAACAGCGACGGTTGGTGCTGATGCCCAGAGAAACCCCATTGCACGCGGGGCATTGCGAATTATTACTAAAAGCGTGCCGAATAGGCGCGATAATTGCTCCGCCCATGCCTGCTATGTATATTAAGCCACAGACTATTGATGACTTGATTAATCATCAGGTGGGCAGGGTGCTAGACCTTTTCGATCTCGATCCCGGAATAGTGAAGCGTTGGCAGGGTTCTCGCCACATCGACTAAAAGCAAGTGGCAAAGATATGCAAATGAATTATGGTTCAAAATGGAAGGGGTTTTGTGCTACCTAGAAAAAACTGATATCAGCGACGCTTGATTTGGTTGCTGTGCTCAACACTCAACTCAATACTTTGAGGAATATTGTCATGCGCTTTTTTATTACCAGTTTTTGCTTAGTGTTTGCAGTCTCTATTAATGCGCAAGGCAGCGGGCCAGATTGGGAGTCAATTGAGGAGGAAACGCTTAAGCACTTTCGAGCGTTGCTGCAATTTGACACCAGTGACCCGCCTGGCAGAGAGCTTCCTGCTGCAGAATATATACGTGACGTTTTAGAGGCTGAAGGAATTCCAGTGGAGATGCTGGCAATTGACACTGATAGACCAAATGTTTTGGCTAGGCTTAAGGGAAATGGCAGCAAGCGACCATTGTTATTGATGGCTCACACTGATGTAGTTAACGTAGATCCTGAGAAATGGACATTCCCTCCTTTTAGCGCAACGGTCGATAATGGTTACGTGTATGGTCGGGGTGCGGTGGATGACAAAGATAACTTGGCTGCAGCCTTAGTTGTTATGTTGGAGCTGAAACGTCAAAACATTGAGCTGGATCGCGATGTTATTTTCCTTGCTGAGTCAGGCGAGGAGGGGGCGACCCAGTTTGGCATTGAGTACATGGTCAATAATCATTTTGACAAAATAGAGTCAGAATTCTGCCTGGCCGAAGGCGGCTCGGTGGCAAGAGTTAATCGCGAAGTGCAATACGCAGGCATACAAACTGTGGAAAAAATTCCCTACCGAGTGGAGCTCGTCGCCACGGGTGTCGCGGGGCATGGTTCGGTGCCTTTGCAGAGCAACTCGGTAGTTAGGTTAGCAAAAGCCATTGCCGCTATTGCTGATTGGCGCTCACCAGTTAGGCTGAACGAAACCACTGCTGCATATTTTGAGCGTTTAGCGTCAATCTCTCCATCTGACGCAGCCCAGCGCTACCTTAATGTCCTTGATCCGGGCATGGTAGGAGAGTCAGATGAATATTTTCTCGCCAACGAGCCTCGGCATGCTTCTATGCTGCGGTCCTCTTTATCGCCTACTATTTTTGATGCCGGCTATAGGATAAATGTTATTCCGTCTGAGGCCAAAGCTAGTGTCGATTTTAGGGCGCTGCCTGACGAAGATATTCCTGCATTCTTGAATTCAATAAGGCGGCAGATAAACGACCCCTCAGTCAACGTTGGGCTAGGAGATCGCAATACCAGACCTCCCGGTCAGGCCAGCCTGCAAACACCTGCATTTGCTGCAATCGAAGCGAATATAAGTAAGCATTATGGTGTGATCACTTTGCCAACGATGAGTACCGGTGCTACTGATATGGCCTATCTGCGAAACAAGGGAATTCAGTGTTATGGCATAGGGCCTGCTATAGATAGAGAAGACGCTGCATTGGGTTTTGGTGCGCACAGTGATCAGGAGCGGATACTAATCAGTGAGCTAAACCGGTTCGTACAATTCAATTGGGATGTCGTTATCGATTTAGCCGCTTCAAAATAAGCTGAAAAGAAGCGTTTTTCAAAGATCGTCTCATAATGGGATAAAACCTCGCTATATTGGGTAGAATTAAACGTTGATGCTTGACTGAGGACCAAGCGAGTGTTTTTCTACGTGCCTTTCTATAACAAAAACTTAAAGAGGGTGCGATGTTTTCCAAAGGTGCAGGGTTTGCAAAATTTTCAAAAGGGCTATGCTGGGTCGTGTCATTGATTTGGTTTGCTTTGGCTGTTTTTTCCTTCACCGGCGGCGGAGATAGTGCCACGATCAATGGGCTGCTTTGGCTTGCCGGCGCTATAGCCTTTGCTGCATCAGCTCTATTTATTGGTCGAGGTGGTGAGGCCGGTAGCGAGCAGCAGACTTAAGCTTCAATTAGCTACAGCTGCATTGATCACAAGTGAAAGTGTCGCCCTTAGTTCAGAGTCCTCGGCGACCTTCATTTGCTTTAATAGCTTAAAAACGTTTTCCCTTATAGCCTTTTCTGGACTGAGTCCTGCGCCAGAGTTTGACTGACTCATTACGATTTGTTCGAGCACAGATTGCTGATGTTTTTCAGCCCTTAGCTCTACTGCTTTGATCTCATCTCTTACCTCGTGGAAGCTTATCTGCTGATTCTGATCGGCTGGCATATTTGATTTCATCCAGCGACGGGTTTGTCTTAAAGGTGAAACTACCTGCTCGCGCCACTGCTTTGAATAGTTTAGGGCTTTGCTTAAGGAATCTTCAGACAGTTCGCCCACACAGGTGCCGGACCAGCAGCACAGAAGCAGTAAGTTAACATCTACGCCATATTTGTTTTGCAGATCCAAGCAAGCAGTCGAAATCTCGGTTGAGCTATAGAGGTCCAGAGAAAATTCCCAAAAGTTTTGTGATAAGTTTGACATTGTCGGCCGATGTTAATTGTTATCTTAGTAATCCTACTGAATTTCTGTGATATAAACATCCAAATTCACTATTAATTTTGAGGCGGAACTCACACACATGCATGTCCACATTCTAGGTATTTGCGGCACTTTTATGGGCAGTTTAGCGGTGTTAGCTAAAGCGCTTGGACATCGTGTCAGCGGCAGTGATGCAAATGTTTACCCACCCATGAGCACGCAATTGCAAGAGCAGGGCATCGAGTTAATGGAGGGGTATAGTGTCGACCATCTGCAGCCCCGACCAGATATTGTAGTGATTGGTAATGCCTTGTCTCGAGGTAACCCCGCGGTCGAATACATTCTCAATGAAGGGATTAGCTATACTTCTGGCCCGCAGTGGCTTGCTCAGTATGTTCTGCAAGATAAGTGGGTGCTCGGAGTTGCCGGCACGCATGGTAAGACCACTACGAGTGCGATGTTGGCATGGATACTAGAGTATGCCGGAATGAAACCCGGCTATCTCATCGGTGGTGTTACTAATAATTTCCCCACATCGGCTCGTCTCGGAGAATCTGATTTTTTTGTTGTTGAGGCTGATGAATACGATACGGCTTTTTTTGATAAGCGCTCTAAGTTTGTTCACTATTCTCCTCGCACGGCCATCCTAAACAATTTGGAATTCGATCACGCCGATATCTTCGATGATCTAAGTGATATTGAAAAACAGTTCCATCACTTGGTCCGCACCATTCCTGGCACAGGTCAAATTATTTACCCTCATGGTGAGGCTTCTTTAGAGGCGGTGCTTGCAAAGGGTTGCTGGAGTGGGCGTCAGCAATTTGGGATTTCTATTTCTGAGGAAATCTGCAAAAAACTTGCTGCCAACGGAGGTATTTTTTGGAATGTCTGTCTACTGGATGATCATGGAGGCAAATTTGAGATCGTTAAGTATGGTCAAGGGGCAGCAGGTGAGGTTGTTAGTCGGTCGACTGTAAAATGGGAGTTGACAGGTCTGCACAATGTGAAGAATGCTATGGCAGCGGTCGCCGCCGCGCATCATGTTGGTGTGGGCGTTTCCGCAGCTGTGGACGCGTTGCTTGAGTTTAAAGGTGTGAAGCGACGAATGGAGTTGCGGGGTGTTGTCGCTGGGATTAGTGTTTTTGATGACTTTGCTCATCACCCAACTGCCATTGAGTCAACGCTAGAAGGCCTTGCAGCTAAGTTGCCTAGTCAGTATAAGCATTCCCGACTCGTCGCTATTATTGAGCCGCGATCGAATACAATGAAATTAGGAATTCACCAGCAGGCGTTGGTGGCCGCAAGTCAGGCCGCCGACATGGTGGTTTGGCAAAAGCCGGAGCGTTCTGGGCTGGATATGGAGTCTATGATTAGAGAGAGTAAAACCCCTGCCTTTAGTTTTTCAGAAGTTGATGAGATAGTTGCATTCGTGGCAGAAAATTCACAAATTGGGGATCATATTGTCGTGATGAGTAATGGCGGGTTTGGTGGTATTCACGAAAAATTACTTAAAGCTTTAGGCGCTAGGTTTGGTGAGACACTTTAAACCCACGCCTTAAATATTTGCGACAAGTTCTATTTTAGGATGAAAAATTTCTTAATTAAATTTACACTGTCACTATGTCTAAGAAAAAAGAAATAGCTTTGTTCCCCCTTCGTATTGTTGCCTTTCCTGGCAGTAGAGTCGATCTGCAAATTTTCGAGCGCCGCTATATAGATTTAGTCACACAATGTATGAAAAGCGATACTGGATTCGGCATCTGTCTGTTGAAGCAAGGTGATTCGATGGAGGATAGTGAAACCAAACAAGCCATTCACCGCACTGGCACCTGTGTAAAAATTGCCGATTGGGATCAACTGGAAAGCGGCTTGCTTGGCATTACCGTCGAAGGAGTTAATAAGTTTGCAATAGAAGACTGTTGGCAAGCTGACTCTGGGCTTCTTCATGCCACTGTCGAGTTTAGTGCCACTGATGCGGTTGGCAGTCAGGAAATTCCTTTGCAGGATAGGCATAGTGGTTTGGTGGATTTGCTCGAGAGTTTAGAAAAGCACCCTCTTGTGGAGCAAAAAAATCTGATTATCGATTATGACAATCTCTGGGATTTGGGTTGGCGGTTAAGTGACTTAATGCCCTTGAATCCTGAGCAAAAGCAAGACCTGCTTGAGGTCGACGATCCTTGGCAGCGCATCGAAAAAATTGAAGAAATTGTATCTCGTCTTGCCAACGAAGTTTAAGCTCGCTTATCCCTATTTTAAAACGAAACCTGGCGGGGTAAATAAGTGCTTAGTAACCTTATAGACACCTCTACTTGGACCCATGAGCAATGGCTTGCGGCTATTATATTGGCCTTCACTGTGGTGACAATTTTGGTGGTCTTAAAGAGGATTGTAGGGGTGTTTAAATTTGCTAAAAAAGAGCAATACAAACCAAACTTGCGTCCCCTGCGAAGAACCAGCCAACGACGGCCAAAATGAAGGGTAGAGGGTTATGAGGAGGGCCGTTTTCTTTAGAATGTCAGGCCTTTTGCCTCCGCTTATAGCTTTGGTGTTGGTTGCGTACCTAGGTCTTTCTAGTCATGCCATCATTGTTCGCCATGATGTTCGATCCGATAGCTATGAATTCAACCCATCAGCGTATCCAGCGGTGTTTTATCTTGAGCGGCAAGGGCGCCGGCGTGTTTGCGCGGCGACGATTATCCATCCACGCTGGGCCATTAGTGCAGCTCATTGTTTGGCAGAAACCAGTTTGGCTAGCGCGGTTGAAAATCGGCGCCGGTTCGCGGTGGAAGTTGCAGGTAAAACCCGGGAGATTGATGCCGCAATTATTCACCCAAATTTTGATATGACCGCAAAGTCGGATGTTGATTTAGTGCTTCTGCGTTTTAGAGAGGCTTCATCATTTCCGACGCCCTATCCGTTGCAGCAGGATTTTACTGAACTCGGCGCTACTGTGCGGCTGGTGGGTTGGGGCTACTTTGGTATAGGCACTACCGGTCGTCAGTTTGATGACGGTAAATTAAGGATGGCAAAAAATGTAGTTGAGCAGGCTGGGTCTCGTTTGCAAATAAAGTTTGATGACCCGAGGCTGCCTGGCAATATCCCCTTGGCCATGGAGGGAATGCCCAGTCTCGGTGACAGTGGCGGCCCGGCGCTGATGGAAAGTGCGATCGGTTTGGTTCTTGCCGGGGTGGCTGTTGGAGAAATTAAAGGTCCTGATTATTCTGAGGAAACTCAGGGTAAATACGGCTCGGTTGCAGTTTACGAACGCCTGTCTCTCCATATAGATTGGATTGAATCTGTGATTGGCAGTGTGCTGCCATTTGACAGTTAGAGAGGATGTAAGGTGATTAAAAAAGTTTTGGTGTCGTTAATTTTCGTTGTTGTTTTATTGTTAGCGGGGGCATTTTTTTACATAGACTCAATTGTCAAAAATGGTATTGAGGTGGTGGGAAGTCAGGTCTTAGGAACGGCAATATCAGTTGCTTCAGTGTCAATCTCGCCCTTAAATGGGTCGGGAACTATTCGGGGACTAACCATTGGAAATCCAGAAGGGTTTACTGCGGAAAATATAATGCAGCTGGGTGAAATTACCGTATCGTTGAATACTTCGTCACTGCTAAGTAATGTCATTGAAATTATCGAGATTACAGTTGTTGAGCCGGTAATTACCTATGAAACTAAAATCACTACCGATAATATCCGCGCCTTGCTAGCCAATCTGCCAAGTACTTCAGGTGAAGCCAGTGAAGATATGGTTGTCGATTCAGGTAAAGGGCTGATAATCACTGAATTCAATTTAAACGGTGCGCAGGTAAACTTGATAGCGTCGATTATTGAGCAGTCGGTAGTTCTTGGCGATATCCAGTTCAGGAACATCGGTACTGAAAATCAAGCGGCAACAGTCTCACAAGCACTTGAGAAAATCCTTGTAGCTGTCAGCACAAAGATACTGAATGCTGAAATGCCTGGCTTGAGCGACCTGCGGGAATCTGTTCAGGGGCGCTTTAAAGAGGGTGTTCAACAGACTGAGGAATCGGTCAAGCAAGGTGTTGAAGACATCAGCAACCGCCTTCGCAGCATCTTAAACTAGACTGCATACGGCTCGTAGACTTCGGCTTGCTATAGTGTCAAGCAAAGTGCCGCGAAAGCAACCTGACATAGCCTCCAGTATGGCTTCTAAGACTAAATAGTCCCACAGAAAGAATCTGAGCTTGGGAGCAGCTGGTTGCTGTGCCCCAGCAATCTGTAAGCAACCAAACCAAGCCATTCCCGCGATGCGGATGTGAGTAAGCTTAAATTCTCCGCGAAGTTGAAATTTAGCCGTAAAAGCTCTCCAGTTTTCGAGTGGTGATCTACTGGATAGGGCGTAACTTTCCAGTCTTGTTGGCAAAATACGCCAACGGCTCTGGGCATGTGGGAGGCCGAGGTAACTAATATCCAATGTTCGCCTGCGCCCGGGTTTACCAGTGCTTTACTGTTTTTGACATTTTCCATTGTGTTACGTGATTCCCCTTCGAAAAGTATTGCCCTGCCATTTAACCCGAGCTGTTCGAAAAACACCTGAGCCACAACGGCTTCTTTGTGCTGCTGCTCTGTGACGGAGCCATTGCCACCACTAAAGACCAGCTGTGCGTCCGGATAAAGGTTCGCTAAATAATAAAAATCAGTGAGTCTCTCTGCGGCCCCGTTTAATTCTGGCTGCCCCCAAATATTAGACAGAGCTGGCGAGATAGCACCTCCTAGGACGATTACCCCTTTGCTGTTGGCGGGCAGTGCGACATTCGCAGGGAAGCGGTTTTCCAGTGGGGCTATAAGCCATTCGCCTAATGGCAGAAACCCGATCATTATAAGACTGAGAGCTAAAACAGAGCTAAGCCGCCTTGATAATTGGACCCTGCCAATCACAGATGCAAACCAAGCGCCTACCCCCAGAATCAAGAGGAGGCTGTCTGGTGAGACAAAAGCCCAAAGTAGTTTCGATGTAATGAAGAGAAGTGTATCCATGGCTGTCACTTTTGGAAAATTCCACTGAAGGTCTATTCAACCTCAGGTCTAGCTTTGGGTAAAGCGGCAATCAATCTAAACCTTGGTATTGCAGTGTTTAAGTTGGCTTGCTTAAGGGGGTTTAGGCTTAGTTAGGTAGATTGTGAATGTGAATTTGGTACACTGTTGTTCTTTAATATTTGCAGTTTTTATCTTAGGAGTGCGTGAAATGACGATTCAAGTAGGCGATAAAGTGCCAGCGGTAGGTTTTTCTGTGATGACAGGTGAAGGTCCAAAGCCAATAAGCAGTGAAGAGATTTTTTCCGGTAAAAAAGTCGTCTTTTTTGCAGTACCTGGTGCATTTACCCCAGGCTGTTCGATGACTCATTTGCCGGGGTTTGTGGTCGATGCCGATGCGCTCAAAGCTAAAGGAGCAGATACGATTGCCTGTATGTCGGTGAACGATGCATTTGTTATGGGGGCATGGGGAGCGGCCCAAAATGCTGAAGAGATCTTGATGCTGGCTGATGGGAATGCTGATTTCACAAAGGCGCTGGGTCTAGAACTCGACGCTTCTGGCTTTGGTATGGGAGTGCGTGCCCAAAGGTTTGGAATGATTGTCGAAGATGGAACAGTGACTTATTTAGGTGTTGAAGCACCAGGCGAGATTAAGGTTAGTTCGTCTGAGGCCATGCTGGCCCAGTTATAATAGCTATTGCTGATGCGTGCTCGCCTAACTGACTATTCACGGCGGGCACTTTTGGAGGCAATACACTAGTTTTAAAGAACGGCTTATTCTTATATTTCCAACAAGGTCGGGGCATTTGAATGCACTATGAAACGCTAGACTACAAGGGTGGGGATACCGTTCTAGAGGCCTATATAAGCTATGAAGATTTTCCCGAATCTGGTGATTAGAAGGCGCTTATACAAAGCGCTCACGACTGGAGTGTGCGTCGACAATTCGCCACAGAAACCGCTGACACCATCGCTGACCTTGGGTATGTCGGTTTTGCTGTAGGTATGTATGGCAAAGGCGTTTTTGGTGAAGATGGTAATGTTGACCTTAATTCTTCATTGATGAACCCCTGGCCATTGATCGAGCAGCATTGAGGCGGAGCATGTTGGTGGGGCTGGATTTGCCGAAAGTCGATTCAAGCAAAGTGGCAGCGATGGGGTTTTGCTTTGGTGGGATGTGCGTCTTGGGACTGGCTCGGGTTGGGGCAAAAGAGAGGACTGTGGTAAGCATCGTCAACCGCGGGAGACGTGGGTGATGAAGAGATCAGGGCCAAGGTTCTTTGTTTGCATGGTCACAATGACCCAATGGTGCCACCTGAGCAGGTTCTGGCATTTGAGACAGAAATGACAGGGGCGGGCGTCGATTGTCAGTTGTATGCTTAAGTGCAGTTATCGCAGGCCTTTACTAATCTTAGAGCCAATAATCCAAAGTTTGGCGCGCATTACAGTGACCGCGCTATAAGGCGTGTCTATCTGGATTTAGAGATTTTTTTAGGAAGTTTTGCTTTAAAAAAGAAGGCAGAATGGCGTTTAGTTTGGCCGATGTGGTCATCACGAACTAAGCAATTAAGTTAAATGAACACACAAACAAATAAAAACAAATAAGGCCGAGAGATGACTACTGCTGCAAAATTACCACCGCTGGGCAATAACTCTGATTCTTTGCGTCCGCGAATTGGTCTTTGGCTAGGGCCACTGGCTTTTGTTTCGATTCTTCTTTTTTTGGACCTTGATCCTCAAAATCCTGCCGCGACTCGAATGGTAGCTATTGTAGCTCTTATGGCCATTTGGTGGATTACAGAGGCGATACCTTTGGCGGCTACGGCATTGCTGCCTATAGTTTTATTTCCAGTGATGGGAATAATGCGAGGACGTGAGCTGCCGGCAGCGAATAGAATAGATCTTAGCTCAGTGTCCTTTAATGGAGACTATAGTGTCTCTGATTTTGATATCGTGTTTCCCAATGTTGCCAATCAGTATATGGATTGGATCATCTTGTTGTTTATGGGCGGGTTTATAATCGCCATCGCCGTTGAGAAATGGAATTTGCACAAGCGCATTGCATTACATATTTTGAGAACTATTGGTGGCCAGCCGCACCGCTTAGTTTTGGGGTTTATGGTAGCTACTGGATTCTTATCCATGTGGCTGTCCAATACAGCAACAGCTCTGATGATGATGCCGATGGGGATGTCATTGATTCTTTTGTATGAAGAGTTGAATGAGAAAACGATTGCCGAAGGTGGAACAGTTAGTGATAGAGCGCCAAATTTCGCCTTAACCTTGTTATTGGGTATAGCTTATTCAGCTTCAATTGGGGGCTTCGCCACGCTTATTGGCACGCCTCCCAATGGAGTGTTAATTACCCAAATGTCGCAATTGTTTCCAGAGGCTCCAGAGATAACGTTTTCGAGTTGGATGCTATTCGCGCTGCCCATGAGTGCAGTTTTTATGGTGTTGGCATGGCTGGTACTGACCCGGTTTGTGTTTCCATTACCGGCAACGACCCCTTTTAGTGGTAAGGATTTTATTCAGGGTGAGATTAAAAAGCTCGGGCCCATGTCGGTGGAAGAGAAACGAGTCGGCACTGTCTTTGGTTTGGCCGCGCTTCTATGGATGACTAGAAAGGAAAGGCTTTTTGGGGCAGAGGTCGATGTGTTTGGGTGGAGCCATTATCTTGATCAGCTTCTGCTTAGCGCAGGTTCAAATCCTGTGGGCTATCTCATCGATGATGGCACGGTGTCAATTGCAATGGCATTGTTGCTGTTTATTCTGCCTGCGGGTAAGGCTGTTGGCGGTAGGCTGCTGGATTGGGAAGATACTAAAAAGGTTCCTTGGGGAATTTTACTTCTGTTTGGTGGCGGCCTAGCTCTCGCTAAGGGTTTCAGTACCTCGGGCCTTTCTCTTTATATAGCCTCTCAGCTGCAATCAACATTGGGAGACGCAAGCCCGCTGGCTATCGTTATTGGCACCTCTGGAGTTGTGACTGGTTTGACTGAGGTGATGTCAAATACCGCTACAATTTCACTGGCTGTGCCGATAATGGCTAGCATGGCCCAAGCCATAGGTGTGCATCCGCTATTGTTATTGATTCCCTCTACTTTGGCGGCATCCTGTGCATTTATGCTGCCGGTATCGACTCCGCCCAATGCTATTGTCTATGGATCTGGGCGCGTGCCGATAATGAAAATGGTAATCGCAGGATTTTGGCTGGATCTGCTGTCCATTGTCTTGCTCACTGGGTTCGTTTATACCTTAGGGCACCTAACATTCGACGTGCTTGGGGAATTTCCCGCTTGGGCAATGCCCTAGCTCTGCTTTGGATAGTCTTGACCTTAATTATTCCAAAATATCATTTTGAGTGTTTTTTCAAGATGGTGTTTTATGCTAGTGTTGTTCTCTGTGGGCTTTACGAATGGTGTGAATTTATAGATATTCAACGATTTTCGGGTTAGATATTTGAATAGAATATGAAGGCCGAGCGTATAGCGTTGATCGCCCCATAAGTTATGGTTAGAAGAACATGGTGATTCAACAAAATAAAAAGAATAGGACGCGTGCTAGAAATGATGTCTGTCCCGCTAAATGACACTATCGCTTCAGGTTCCGCAATACAGCATGAATGATTCACAGAAAATAGAGAAGATATCGGTTCCCTGTCCTGCGGGTGATGACAAGTGCACTAACTTGTCAGAAGTAATGCGTTTGCGCGAAGAGGTGCGGCAACTCTCCGATATGGTTCGTATTGACGAGCTTACTGACCTTTACAATTTCCGCTATTTTAATCAAGCTTTAAGTCTGGAAATGGAACGAACTCGCCGATCAAGCCAACCAACTTGCCTAATAATGTTTGATCTAGACCATTTTAAGGATGTGAACGATATGCACGGTCATGAGGTGGGAAATGCTGTCCTTAAGCATGTAGCTGCACTGGTCAAGAAAACAGTACGCCGCCTTGATATACCCTGTCGCTATGGCGGCGAAGAATTCACTATTATTTTACCTGATACAACCCTCCAACAAGGTGTGCGATTCGCTAACCGGTTGCGACTTATTATTGAAAATTCGCCGGTAAAAGCTAATGAATCGATATTGGGGATTGAGGCAAGTTTTGGGGTAGATGTTTATAGTCGTGGCAGTTCTTTGGCTGAAAAAGAGTTTGTCGAAAAGGCTGATGGGTTTTTGTATCTGGCAAAAAAACAGGGAAGGAATCAAGTGTGTCATGAGGTTTTTCAAGCGAATGCTGGGGTTTCTCTTGAGGAAAAGTCTGCTTTGTTAAGTGATTTCAGAGACGAAGATATTTAGCTATTCTGGAATGACTGCGCTTTACCAACATCTAGATGTTACTAATTGCAAAGCGCTTATAAAAGTAGGGCTCTGCAAATGCCCGAGCCCTTTCATTTTCTCTGTCGCAGTTCGTAGATTGAGCCCTTTTTATTTTTTTATTTGGCTATGATGTAAATTGATTTATGGCGACGTCCGTTTAACTTGCTTTGCTAGATGATAGAGAATTGCTGCGGTGGCTCCCCAAATTCGATATTCTTCAAAAACCACTTCCAATATAACTCTATTCTCGCCATTAAATTTCATGGTTGTTTTTGTGTAGGCGCTTGGGTCCAGCAATAGCTCTAACGGAGCATGGAAGATGTCAGCGACCTCTTCAGGGGCCGCTATAAAATTAAGCCCGCTGTCTATCAAGCCGACAAACGGGGTTATGCGAAATCCCGATGGAAGTGCCATGTCACCTAATTTTCCAAGGACTTGAACTTGGCGAGCCAAAAGGCCAATTTCTTCTTCGCTTTCTCGTAGTGCGGTTGTTTGAAAGTCCGAATCTTGGTCCTCCTTGGTTCCTCCTGGCAAACTTATTTGTCCGCCATGACTTTTCAAATGTGCAGCTCGAACCGTCAGTACTATTTCGCTTCTGTTTTTCTCAGTGTTGCGAGTGACGGCGATAAGCACGGCTGCCTGTCTATAGGTGGCTACATCCCTCATTGCTTCTTGGTTCACTAATTCATCAGGGTGAGTGATTGGTATTGGATTTTCGGAATGAGGTCCTGCAAAAAAGTTAAGTAAACCTTCATAAGCAATTGCTGAAGCTGTTGGGTTAGATTTGAACATGACTGTTTAATTTACCTTGGGTGTTAAAGGAAGATAAAAAATGTTCTAAGATGGAAAAATATTTTAAGGCAATAAAAATGCCGACAATAGCCGACATTTTTATTTTTATCCAATGACTATAGATCTTTCGAGAATCATTGTCACTTAAGCGATTAAGCTTATCTCAAGGGCTAGCGGAATTTCCAGTTTACAGCAAAGAATGCTCTTGCAGGCTCGCCTGGGAAATAACGGTCGCCGGTGAATGTGGTCCAGTCTGCGCGCTCTGCGTAGGCTTCGTCGGTCAGGTTTAGTACATTAAGCGATAAATTGATGGATTCGCTTAGGGTGTACTGAATCCTTAGATTGGCCAGATCGTGACCTTCATAATTGGCTGTATTTTCTGCATTAGTATAATAATCGCCCATATTCACCCATTCCAGTTCGGCTGTTATATCCGAGGTGGGGCGCCAGCTAAGTCTGAAATTACCAAAAGTATTTGGTGCAGTGTCGACGTCGTTACCTTGTATGTTTAAGCCTCCCGAAATTTGCGAATTTTCATAGGTATGTGAAGCCAAGTTGAATACACCGTTAAAAGACAATGTTTCAGTTATGTCCAGACCCAGTGAGAACTCGAGACCTTGGTGTTTGGTGTGGTTGTTGTTCAGATTTTCACGGGCGCTGTTAGTCAGGATATCATTCTGCTTGTCCATGTAATATGCGGTAGCAGAGTAATTCCAGGTTTCACCAGCTCCTTTAAAAGCTATCTCAAAGCTATCCAACTCAACCGAATCTAGCTCTGCTACGGTTTGAGCGTTCTGCAATCGGTAAAGCTCCGTCGCCTGAGGGGCTCTGAATCCGCGTTGGGCTCTAAATTGCAAATCATGTTCTTCATTCAGGGCATAGCTCAATGCAATTTTGGGCGAAAGATTAGTAAAACTATCATCGCGATCGTCAGGACGGCTGTAACGACAGCCAAATCGGCATGCCTTGCCAAATTCATTAGTTCGGCCGTTAATCATGTTGTTCTCATAATCGTACTGAACATTTTCTAAGCGCAGGCCAAGAGATACATCCCAGCCGTTTCCGTAGCTTTGTTCATAGTTTACGAAGGCCGCAAGTTGGCGAGCATCCACGTCATAATCATAATGCCGGCCCTGGGGGATGGAATTACGAAGGAAGAACGAACCTGACGTAGGATTGGGCTGAAACTGCTTCAAGCTGCCCTGGGTGCTTTCAATATCAAACCCGATAGCGAGCTGTGCGCCACTTTCCAGATCCTTATAGCCGGCAAGCTGTGTTCCGAGGCTGCGGTGTTCGGAGTCTTCAATAGGCTGCCCTGGCAAGAAGTGTTGCAGAAAAGTCATATTTACTTCGCGCCAATATGGGGTGATGACAAGATCCCAGTCCTCGACTCTATGGCTAATGGACGTCCACACTCTGGTGTTGATGGAGTCTCTGAATGCTTCGGGGTTTGAGTTTGTGGTTCGAAGATTACTGTCCTCAAAGGCATTTGTCCCTGCCACAAAACCTGCTGTTTCTTGATTCAAATTGATAACAGTAAAGCCACCATCAAATTCAGTGCCTTTGTCGTTCGTGTAATTGTAAAGCCATGAAAGTTTCTGCTGGTCTACACCACTATCCGCTCGATAGCCTTCTTCGCTTTGGCCGTTAAATAGGAATAGCTGTTTAAATTTCCCGTAGTCGTTGCCATAAGCGCCCTTAATTCTCTGTGAGCCTCGCGGGCCTTGCTCGAGCGTTATTTCGCCGGCATCGCCGGCTTTGGGTAAAACAACATTAATAAGGCCGTGAACTGCGTTGGAACCCCAAAATGCACTGCCTGGCCCGCGTACTACCTCGATTCTTTCGGCGTTTTCGGTGTGTGCATCAAACATTTCATTTACATTGCAGAACCCTTGCGAACGAAGGGGGATTCCGTTTTCGGCGACTAAGAATGAGCCGCAGGCACCAGCGCCAGTGAGAACAGGCGACCGGATAGCCATTAGACTTTCTTGGCCATTATTTCGATGTACTGTGACACCGGGAAGACGATTCAATGCTTCTTGGTAGTGGCTAGATTTGATCAGGTTAAGATCGTCTTGGCTTAGGACAGAAACCGAAGCATTTACATCTGCAAGTCCGACAGAGCGCCTTGATGTTGAGGTTATTTGAATTTCTTCAATGGCCTGTGAGCCATTGAGTGACTGACCTAAAACCGGAGCTGCGGCTAGCGTGGTTGCTATAGTTATGCCCGTGACAAGTAGTTTTGCTAACATTGATTTCTCCCTAAATTATCATCAGCTATCAAACGGATGCTCTGTGGCATTTTTTAAAGTGTTTAAAAGCTTCTTTTTGGTTTGCTCGTCATTAGCGCTTTGGCATATTATCGAGCCATTCATGATTGTCGCGATGGCGTAGCGGGCAAGAAACATAGCATAACTATCCCTGCAATTCATACGTCTTTGCACGGTTGGGTTGAACAACGTAAACTGACTGTCCAGTCGAATTAGAGGGCTTAAAAGGGTGATTTTCCTCAAATTTGTTTTAGGCAAGATCTCTGCGCATTGGCTTAGCAGTTTGAGTGCCGCTTAATAAGAATAGCCTTAAATAGTGGCTTCAAAGGAGCGTTGCTAGATGAAAACAAGAGTGACCGAAATGCTGGGTATTGAGCACCCTATAGTGCAAGGTGGCATGCAATGGGTTGGCCTAGCAGAACTGGCATCTGCAGTCTCCAATGCTGGAGGACTAGGGATTATTACGGCTCTTACTCAGCCGACACCTGAGGATTTGGTTAAAGAGATCGATAAGTGTCGTCAGATGACAGACAAGCCTTTCGGCGTAAACCTTACTATTCTGCCAACAATTAAACCTGTGCCTTATGAAGAATATGCGCAGGCAATAGCAGGTTCTGGAATCAAGATTGTGGAAACTGCCGGCCGCAATCCCGAGCCATTTTTGCCTTTATTTAAGCAGGCGGGCATCAAGGTCGTTCATAAGTGCACGTCTATCCGTCATGCCCTTAAGGCTGAGGCAATAGGTTGTGACATGGTTAGCGTCGATGGTTTTGAGTGTGCTGGCCACCCGGGCGAAGACGATGTCACCAATTTGATTTTGCTGCCTTTGGCGGCGAGAAGATTAAAAATCCCTTACCTCGCATCTGGCGGTTTAGGTGATGGTCGTGGGCTAGCCGCAGCGCTGTCAATGGGAGCAGATGGTATAAATATGGGTACGCGATTCATGGTAACAAAAGAAGCGCCTATTCACGAAAATGTAAAACAGCGAATGGTTAACGCAAGCGAGCTCGATACTTCGTTGATCTATCGAAGTCTGCGCAATACCGCTAGAGTTTTTAAAAACAGTATCGCCGAGCAAGTTGTTGAAATTGAGTCTCTTTCTGGCGAAACAAAATTTGAAGATATCCAGCCTCTTGTTGCCGGAGTGAAAGGGCGGGCGCTGTTTGAAGACGGCGACTTGGATAGCGGAATTTGGTCGGCAGGGATGATTGTAGGACTTATTGACGACATTCCAAGCTGTGAGGATTTAATTTCGCGTATGGTGGAAGAGGCAGAAAGCATTATCAGAGAACGTTTAGTGCAGATGGTGTCGAACTAGTTCGAGATGACTTTTGGGTAAATAATTTTCAGTAAATAAAAAATACAGACGGATAAATGGACATATGCAAATAAAAGATAAGGTTGTTGTAGTAACTGGTGGTGCCAGTGGAATAGGTAAATCCCTTTGTGAAAGATTTGCTTCTGAAGGTGCGCGAGCGGTGGTGGTATCTGATATTGACCAAGTTGGTATCGATGAAACTGTCGAAAGTATTTTGGATCGCACATCGGCTCTTGGATTTAGGGCTGATGTGGGAAAAGAAGAAGAAGTTGAGGCTCTGGCCCAAGCAGCCTTAAGTGAGTACGGTCATATCGATCTATTTTGTTCAAATGCTGGCATATTTACGGCCGGTGGTGAGGACTTATCGACTAAGGCATGGCAAACAATCTGGGATATCAACGTGATGGCTCATGTTTTTGCAGCGCGATCAGTTTTGCCATCAATGTTGGAGCGCGGGGAGGGATATCTACTCAATACGTCCTCGGCGGCCGGTTTACTTAGCCAAGTCGGTTCTGCACCTTATTCGGTAACAAAGCACGCGGCAATAGGATTCGCTGAATGGCTCTCGATTACCTACGGTAATCGAGGCATAAAAGTGTCGGCTCTTTGTCCGCAAGCCGTCCGTACAGCAATGACTTCCGGCGGCGATGGTAGCGGCGGTGTAGCAGGTTTAGACGGGCTGTTAGAGCCAGATCAGCTTGCAAACACTGTTGTGGAAACCTTAGCGCAGGAACGCTTTTTAGTGCTTCCCCACCCTGAGGTTCTAACCTATATGCGGCGCAAGACGGACGACTATGACCGGTGGCTGGGTGGTATGAGAAGGTTGCAGGCCCGATTTGAAGATACTTACCGTCAACGAGAAGAATCTCAAGATTCCTAGGACCGTGATTCTCTTGCTCAAATGCTGGCGATATCTGGCTATGTCCTTTTCAGCTTCTTTATTGATGTCGTTATCAGTAAGCGCTTATGGGCAAGAGCGAATTGAGTTAGCCGATGGCAGCAGTTTGAATGTATTCATAATGCTGCCAACAAATCGAACTGTTGAGGTCGAGCCTAGCCCGTTAGTAATTTTAATGGCTGGTGGGCCAGGCAATGCATCAATTTCCAAAGATATGTCCCAATGGCTCGGGTCCGGTTTTGCCAACCGAGGCTGGACAGTTGCGGTGCCTATATCTCCCAATAATCGATCCTTTCGAGGCGGCCTGGGCAATGCCAAGGTGGGGCAATTAATTGAAGCACTTCAGCTAAGACCTACAATAAAGGCCGGCAAGGTACTTTTGGGGGGTGTGTCTAACGGAGGCATGTCGGCATTGGAAATAGCAAAGCGGGATCCGTCTCGCTATTTAGGCGTGGTAGCGGTGCCTGCGCTATTTAGTGATAGCGATAAGGAGCAGAGTTTTGATGGTCTATCCATCTACTTGCGCATCGGCGGTCAAGATCAGCTGGGCTGGGCGGATAAGTTTGATGTAACGGTCGCTAATTTGAACGAGGCTGGAGCACGTTTGGACGCAGAAGTGCTAGATGGCGCACCACATATGTTTAGAATGGACTGGGCCACACTGGGTCCATGGCTGGAAGGGTTATAAAAACGCGGTAGATTTGCTAGAAAGTTTAGAAAATTTGTAAGAGAATAATATCAACCATCTAGTCTTTGACCTTATCAAAGGTTAAAGGGCTCAGGAATAAGACTAATCAAAACGGAGCAATATATGAAATTTAACAAACTACTATCTACACTCTCTTTTTCGGTGCTAGCAACGCTTGCCGGATCGAGTTTTGCTGCAGGTCCTGCAGCCACAATTGACCAAGTTGGTTGGATGACTGGTAACTGGGCTGGGCAACTGGGACCGAATCAATTGGAAGAAAACTGGATATCCACGGAAGGGAAATCAATTGCGGCAATGGTTCGTATGACAGGCGGCGATGCTACTAGCATGTTTGAAATGATTACTATTGAAGAGGTAGATGGATCACTAGTGTTGCATATACAGCAGTGGGATCCGGGTTTTGCGCCACGTACAGAGTCTCCCCAAAAGATGGAGCTCTCTGAAATAACTAGCAATAGCGTAAAGTTTGTTGCAGTTTCCGAAGGTGGAATGGCTTCACTTGGCTATAGTCATCCTGATGCTGAAAGTTTCATCATTCATGTTGGGCGTCCTGATGGTGGCACTCTTGATATTCCATTGATGGCTCGTAGTATCTGGAAATAGTCATTTGGTTTAATTTAGATCTAAAACTAGCTTGGTATGATTGTGCAAGCTTAAAAAGGGAGCCTTTTAGGTTCTCTTTTTTTTGATTTTATTTCGCCCTTTTGATTTATTTTAGGGGCTTATGCTTTTTGGTTAATCGGATTTATGGCCTTGTTAACCCTAAAGTTCAATTAAAAATCTTAAGCTTTACGTTTTTTAAAGCAGCGGCAAAGTTGTTCAAGCAGCATTGCTATGATAAAAATTCCGCGACAATGCTTGGGAGATAAATGCATAATTGTGGCAATGCCTAAAGCCGACTCTATTGTACGTTAATTTGGGCGCGGCTATTTAAGCGGCTAGCTTTACGGCTTCATAATCCGGTTCTCATAGGAGCAACATGCTCTTTCTTTTCTCTGTCTCTGAGTTAATTATGAGTGGCGTTCGTGAGCGGGAGTTATTATGAATACGACTTTTAAATTAACTTTTTCGCTAGCCGAACTAGGCTGACAGCGGCTCTATCAATAGCAAATCAGTCTCAAAGAACTGGAGCTCCCGTCTCCCGCTAGGGTGCTCGAACAGCACCGCAGCGAAATCGAAGTCATTTCTGAATCAGGTAAATTCACGCCGCCTGTCACCCCATCGATGCCAACAATTACAGTCGGTGATTGGCTTTTAGTCGACAGCAATGCTCAATACGTAAAAGTGCTGGAACGAAATAGTAGTTTTATAGTTAAAGCTGCAGGTAGCAAGCTTGCTGCCAATATCGATGCCTCGTTTATCGTTCATCGTTTATCGTTTGTTCTGTGAAAGAAGATTTTAACCTAAGCCGTATCGAATAATTTTTGAGTTTTATCAACGAATCAAAAGCTGAACCTGCAGCGGTACTTAGCGAAAAAGATCTTTGTGATGAGCCTGATGACTATCGCTGGCAAGTGCAAAAATTAGATGACTTGCAGCCGGCGTCAATTGTCAGTGGAACTTGTCCAGAAAGCTGTGAGCAGCTTAAGGCTTGGTGTCAGCTTGTTAGGAAAATTGTGCTACTGGGTTCTTCAGGTGTGGGTAACTCAACATTAACTAATACCCTTCTGTAATTGGATTTTTAGGTTATTGCTGATATTCGTGAAGATGACAGCAAGGGCAAGCATACGACGACAAGTCGACTCCTTTTGCCAATGGAGAGTGGCCCTTTGTTGTTGGATACCCTAGGCATGCGGAATTGCCGCTGCTTGCTTGTGAAGAGGGCCTGCCGGCAACATTTCATGAGATTAAATCATCGGCTTGCCAATGTCGATATAGTGATTGCCTGCATAAAAGCGGGCCGAGTTTTGCCATCACAAAAGCGCTTGCTAGTGGTGAGTTAGACGCAGGTACCTCAAAAGCTATCAAAAACTACCCAGTGAGCAAGCAACGAACTCGGCGATTTTGGCTCAGCGTCGCGCGTCGGACAAGCAGTTAGGTCATTTCTATAGTCGTGTGATTAATGAGTCCACTAAGAATAAGCGAGGCGATTAACAGTGGATAATAATGCTTATAAATTCATCTGCAGGGGTGTCAGGCGAAAGCGTAGTGGCCTGATATCTAATGCGACCAGCGTTCTAATTTAAAAATCTATTGCCCACTAAAAGTACTCATACATAGTGGCCGGCAGCACTGCCTGAAGACCAGGCCCATTGGAAATTGAAGCCGCCAAGGTGAGCGCTGACATCGAGTACTTCGCCGATAAAGAATAGTCCTGGCTGGTTTTTAGCTTCCATAGTTTTGGAGCTGATGCTAGCTGTATCAACCCCGCCTAATGTCACTTCGGCTGTGCGGTAGCCTTCGGTGGCTGAGGGTTTTAATACCCACTGATTGAGCTGTTTGCCTATATTCTTGAGTTGTTGGTCGGGGAATTCGGCCAATATTTTATCTGTTTGTTCGGGCCACCATAGGTTTTGCAATTCCGCTACTAAGGCCTTACCCAGTTGCTGCTGCAAAACTGTTTTGAGCAGGTTCCTACCCTTCGCGAGTTTCTCTTTGCAAAGCCATTCTTCGGCCACTATGCCCGGCAATAGATTAACTGATATTGACTCGCCGGGCCGCCAATAACTCGAGATTTGAAGTATTGCCGGTCCGCTGATTCCCCTATGAGTGAATAGCAGACTTTCGCTGAAACTTTGTCCGTTGCAGCTAACCTCCACTTCGACCGATAATCCGGAAAGACGCTCGCAGATCGGCTTGAAATTATCGCTAAACATGAAAGGCACCAGCCCGGCTCGGCGCTCGGTAAGTTTTAAGGAAAACTGCTGGGCAATGTCGTAGCCCATACCGCTGCCCCCTAAACTTGGAATTGACAGCGCGCCGGTGGCAACTACTAAGGATTCAACGCTGAGGGTGTGGTTAGTTTCCGCATCGCCTTTATTTCGCGAAAAATTCAGCGTGTAGCGGTTGCTTCGTTTTTCTTCATTTGTTTCGTTGCTCGTTTGGTTTGGGGATTGCAGGGCAGTTATGCAGTTGATCTCACAGTGGGTCCAAATCGTCACACCGACCTGCTCACATTCAGTCCGCAGCATGGCTAGAATCTGTTTGGCGGAATCTGTGCAGAATAGCTGCTGATGCTTTCGCTCCTCGTAGTCGATGGCATGTTGCTCGACCAGTTTGATGAAGTCCCACTGGGTATAGAGCTTGAGTGCAGACTTGCAGAAGTGCGGATTGTCGGAGAGGAAATTTTCAGGCTCGATGCTCAGATTAGTAAAATTACAGCGCCCGCCGCCGGACATGAGAATCTTCTTGCCAATTTTGTTTGATTTTTCAAGTACCAGCACTTGGCGGCCAAGTTTGGCAGCGGTCAGGGCGCACATTAAGCCTGCCGCGCCCCCGCCGAGCACAATAACATTGCTCATATTTCGGTCCAGTTTTTTTGGGTATTATTTAGACGGCGAGTCTACCATACGCACCATAGCGCTTCACCAGTCGTCAAATTGATGGTGAGTTCTTGGTTGTTATGTAGGCGCTAAAAGTGTGTTTGATCAATTTAAATTGCAGTTGGAGCAAGGTTTGAAATGTCAAATGTAGACTCTTTCGCCGACCTACTTATTCATCCAAGTAAACTTTTAATCAAGTGAAATTTGGTCGGGTACGGTTAGCAATTGCGACGAGTGATAGCATAACCGGCACTTCCACCAGCACCCCTACAACAGTTGCCAGTGCCGCCCCAGAGTCTAGGCCAAAAAGGCTTATAGCAACGGCGACTGCCAATTCAAAGAAATTAGACGTGCCAATTAGTGCTGCCGGCGCAGCGGTGCTAAATGGAACCCGCCACAGATACGCCCAACCATAGGCGATGGCGAATATACCGTAGCTCTGAATGATTAGTGGAATGGCTATTAATAAAATCACCAAAGGTTGAGTTAATATTGTTTGGGCTTGAAAGCCAAATAAGAGGATCACCGTTGCTAGCAGGCCCATGACGGAAAAGGGCTTCACGTTGGCCGAGAAGCTTTTGATGCGATCATTGTTTTTAGCGTCACCTAGAATTTTCCGAGTAACGTACCCTGCCGCTAGGGGAATAACCACGTAGAGAGCGACGGAGAGTAATAGGGTTTCCCAGGGTACTACTATGTCAGTAACCCCCAGTAAGAGAGCTGTTAACGGTGCAAAGGCAAACACCATAATAATGTCGTTGATTGAAACTTGCACCAGTGTGTAATTAGCGTCCCCCTTAACCAGTTGACTCCACACAAACACCATGGCGGTGCAAGGTGCCACCCCGAGTAAAATCATACCGGCGATGTATTCTTTTGCTGTCTGTGGATCTACTAGCCCGGCAAAGAGGTATTCAAAGAAGAAGATGCCAAGGGCGGCCATGGTAAACGGTTTGATCAGCCAATTTACGACTAAGGTGATACACAGTCCCTTGGGTTTTTTCCCCACATCTTTTAGGGAAGAGAAATCGACATTGACCATCATTGGATAGATCATCACCCAGATGAAGATAGCCACCACTAAGTTAACATTGGCAACTTCAAGTGAGGCAAAAAGCTGGAAAATGCCAGGTAAAAGAGTGCCCAAGCCTAATCCGGCGATGATGCAAAGACCCACCCATAGCGATAGGTAGCTTTCGAAAAGTCCCATCGGGGATGCGGATTCAGTGTTCATAGCAATTCATTCTCAATATGTTTTTTAAGTAACTTATAGGCGTCATCAAATGCATTGTCGATTTCGATCTCAATGCCGGCGGCTTTGGCAGGGTCGGGTGTGCTCCAATGGAGCTTTTTGAAATTCCCAGGAAATGCAGGACAGGCTTCATTAGCCGCCGCGTCGCACACTGTAATCACCAGATTGAAATTATCGTTAGCAAACTCATCCCAGGATTTGCTGCGAGCTTCTCCCATCTCGATGCCATGACGTTTCAATACTTCTAGCGACTTAGGGTGGATGTAGCCGGTTGGATGACTGCCTGCACTTATCGCCTCGTATTTGTCCTTTGCTAGGTGATTGATGAGACCTTCGGCGATGATTGAGCGGCAGGAATTACCTGTGCACAGTACTAGTATCTTTTTCAATTGGGTGGGCCTATATTTCCTACAGTAATCTTCATAGCCACAAAGAGGCTAGATTTCAGCATCGAGATTGTGCGGACGCAAAGTGCCTCGCTTTTACAAAGCACGTTCATGAATAGAGCTGCTTTACTTTTTTGATGCGGTTCTTGTGCATCGAAGTTCTCAGCTCTGCTTGGATTCTCAAGGTTAACTGTAACTCCGAAATAATCCTTGGAAAAATTGATCCTAGGGCTTTCGGGCTTCGGTTTCGTGGAATTTGTCTTGGTCTCACATTGTCACGCGGCTCATCATAGAATCTAATGCAGTTGTTTGTATTCTCGACTTTTATATTGATACAGGCTCCTTTTGTGAAGCCTACTTTTATTTGGTTGGCTATAAATTGATCTACCTAGCAAAAATTCTCCAATTTGATAATCGAGCATCCGGTTTTTTTATCTTCGCTGATATTGGCAAATTCAGTATTACAGCAATCCTTGACCAAAAAGCCGATCAAATCTCTTGTGACATCGAAATTCGCCGAATAAATAACTGAGCGTCCCTGTTTACGGGAAGAAACTATGCCTGCGCTAGACAGATGATTTAGGTGAAAGGACATGGTGTTGTGTGGCGTGCCTAAGGTTTCGCTTATTACGCCAGCGGCGAGCCCCTCTGGTCCGGCTTGGACTAGAAGGCGAAAAGCTCCTAGGCGCGTATCCTGGGAGAGGGCGTCAAACATGCGTGTAGCTTTTAGTATGTCCATATGTCTAGAATAATAGACATAATGGAGATTGTCAAAATTCAATGCGTTGGTGAGCCAGTGAGCAAATATGAATGATACAGAGACTCGACCTTGGTCTCTGAAAACAACTAAAAGCAGCAGCAATCTTTACTTGCGTATTACTAGAAACACACCCAGGGCCATAAACATCAATCCGATGAGGCGTTGCAGGGTAAAAGGGTAGTGATTGGCTCCCATCAAGCTAAAATGATCTATAGTGGCCATTGAAAGCAGTTGGCCTAAAAGAACGAAGGATACTGCATTGCCAATACCAAACTTAGGTGCAACCCAGGTGATGCTTAAGACATAAAATAGGACAAAAAGGCCGCCGAGATAAAAGTGGATAGGAATGCCGACTGGGGGTAGACCGGTGGGAATGCCTTGAAATAACAGCAAATAGCCTGTCGAGGCTAGCAGGCCAACGCTGAATAGAATTACTGCTGCGTAAGCTGGGTTTGCGAGCCGAGAACCGAGTCCGGCATTGAGTGCCGCCATTATTGGAATGCCTATTCCTGCGACTAGCATCAGTGCACTATAGAACCCGGGATGCTGCGGAAAATAACTCATAAGATTTACCTCTTTATAACGGGGAGTAATTGAATTTTGGGTGTTAAGAAAGTAGCTCTTTTAGGCATAGTCCGTTGCCATTGAGCTCACAGTCGATTATGTCTAAGGCTATATGGATGCACAGACCAAGGCCAAAAATCCGAGTCTTCTCAGGGATCAGCAAGATAAGATAAAATAGAATTGGCCATAGGGTGTGTAATGGATGAAAGCCGATGCTGCATCGATTTTGGTCGTAGATTGGAACTGCTAGTAAGTGATCCACATCTATAATCATGCCTAGCAATAACAGCGCCGCTGCTTTTTTCCATATAGGTCGATAAAAAATGCCGATTACTAAAAGCGGCAAGGCAAAGTGGAGAGCTATGTGAAAAATGGCCTGATCCTATTTTGATAAGTGGTTAAGTTTAATAGTCGTGCTGTGGCCCCAGCGACCAGCCCACCAATGACAACATAGCCAATACAGACGCTCCAGAACGCATCAGATTCTTCGTCACGGTAGGAATATTTCGCAATAATGCCATCTTTAGCCATGCCGTAAACACCATAAAATCCCGTTAATATGCCAATACCCCCAAGCGATTCCATGTTTAATTTCCCTTATAGCCTTGAGGCTTTATTTATGGCTTAAGCATAACCGTAATCGGAAAAACTTCAAATGGGGATTTGTTAAGTCGCTATTTAATTGTGCTAAGACTCCGAACTCCTTGATTTAATTTGCTTTTTGAATCAAGATGCGGTTCTGAGTCGGCATTATACCCGACTAATATCGAACATATAAAGTAGTGCTTTGTAATGCGCCCAGAAACCTATTTCGCCGACTTCAAGCGAGCTATAGCTAGCGGAGATTCTAAGCTTCTGTTTGCCGCTAGCCTTGCCGCCTGCGGTATCTTATTTTTATTACTAGGGTGGGCTACTTTTTCAGAGGACGACGCTCACGTTATGAGGGTGGCAATAGAGTCAGGCTGGCTCGATCCCTATTATAATGGAGACATCTACAAACAGCTTTCTGCTGCCAATTTCACTCCTGTTGTTCTTACTCTATTTCACGCTGTACTAATTCTTCTGCCGTTGGACAGTGCAAGCTTCTTAGTCGTCTCAAGTGTTTTCATGGCTTTTTTTATTGGCTTGGCTGGTGTATTCGCTCGTGAAATTAGTGGCAGTTCTCGCGGCGCTTGGTTGGCGATGGTGCTAGTTTTCTCCAACCTAGCTGTAGCGACATTGGTGAGTAGGTTTTATACGATGCACTATATTGTGGGCGGAGTATTTGCCTTACTGGCTTTGATTCTGAGCATCAGAAAATCGTCAAGTACTCCCCAACTCAGCGTTTGTGCACTTCTTGTTTGTGCGCTGCTCGCAAAGGAAGTCTATGTGGGCGTTCCGCCCATAGTTTTATTGATTGCTTGGCGAACCTCTAATCTGAAGCTGGCAATTTCAGCTATGACTGCAATCTTTGTCTATTTCTGCATGCGGTTATTGGTATTGGGATTGCCATCGGGAGGTGGCAGTGGGAGCGGCTATTTGGCCTCTGTATTTTCGATTAGCGGGCAAAGTTGGGCAGCGTTCTTTGAATGGTATCTCGAAACTAAATGGCTGGTGTTACTCGCAGCGTTAGCGGCGTTTTTCTATTCGCCGCTTAAGTTCATAAAACTGTTGCCGTTGCCTTTGTTATTTTTATTGCCTACTTTTTTAGCAGCCCACGGCTATCTTGTCCCTGAGCTTCATGGCGATAGAATATTTTTCGCCTTTGATAGTGCTGTGGCGATTGCAGCGGCGATAATTCTTGCTCCTTTACTGTCTGAAAAAGGATACGTGGCGAAAATCGGATTGCCGGCTTGCTTGATTGGCGGTCTTTTTCTACATGTTCAGTATATTGGTCACTATAGGGCTGAAGAGCAGAGCACCGCTGATTACAAGGTTACTCAATATCTAATGGATTCTGAGAACATCATCGATAACAAAACCTTCTTTGTTCCTCTTTATTTTGATCAGGGAGAATTGATGATTGTTGAAAAGGCACTGAATAACAGAACGTTTCTAGCGACCCAGAACTGTATACTGGCCTTGCAGGCCCCTGTTGAGCGTTTAGTGGTTTTTGATCAGAGCGGCAATATTGGCAATAGAGAAGGCTTGGAGGCTAGCTGTAGGGCTGCTGACAGGGCTCTCGAAGTGCTTATCGCTCCGCGCGTAATTAAAGGCGTGGTCGAGTGGGACCTTGATATTAAGCCGGGATTTGCGGGTGGGGTATTGTTTGTTGATCGTGCGATCGCCATTCCTGCGCCAAGTTTTTCAATGTTGATGGTGGCTCCTGCCGATGGCGAGCGGTATCAGCTGTTTGCCTATAAAGAAAATCAATGGTGGTTTTCAGAGATAGCGGCAATGGAGATACAAAAATGAACTTTATTCGAGGGTTCGAACATCAGTAGAAACTTCACATTAGTTATACATTTCCTATTCGACTATCTTGTGCCTCCTTTGCTACGTGATAGTCGCTGGTTTATGGCTCCTTTTTTTTATTTGGTGTTTGGTGACAAAGCCAAGGTATTCCTAGATTTTAAGCAGGATGTCGTCAATGTGTCCGACGATGAAATCAATCAGTACTATGAAACTCTGGCCGATAAGTTCATTAAACGTGAGACTGACCTTAACAAAGAGTGTTTGAGTTTTATCAAGCAGAATGTTGTTGGAAAAGATGTGCTTGACGTAGCCTGCGGTGGTGGATTTCTTTCTGAAGGCTTGGCTAGCCAGGGCTTTAACGTGGTCGGAGCCGACATCATAATACCTGGTCAAAAATCTACGAATCCGAAGTATGAGAAGGCGGTCATTACAGATCTGCAGTTTTCAGATAGTCAATTTGACACCGTTGTTTGTACTCATACCCTAGAGCATATTAGGGATGTAAAAAAAGCGTTAGGGGAAATCGAAAGAGTCTGCAAAAAAAGATTACTAATCGTTGTGCCATGTCAAAGAGAATACGCCTATACCTTTGATCTGCATCTGCACTTTTTCCCATACGAATATAAGTTAAGAGAGTTAGTTGGGCCATCAGGTGTTATCCACAAGTTAGGTGGAGACTTCCTCTACGTCAGAGAAATGACATGAACACTTTTTTGCTGATAGCTTTGGCCGCACTTTGCAATAGTTTTGCACTAACGACACTAAAACTATCGGGAGATAGCTTGAAGACGCCGGGGGATTTAATGTCACTGCCGAGTAGTTCGTGGTTGCTGATTTTCGCGGGTTTAGTTTTATATGCAGTTTCCTTTAGTCTTACTATAAAAATTTTTTCGGTAAATGAATTTTCTCGCACGGTTCCCGCATTTATAGGCATAAGCATTGTCTCATCACTTTTGTTGGCGCTATTTTTCTTCGAGGAGAAGATCTCCCTCGGCCTTATAGTTGGATCTGTTCTGATAATTGCTGGGGTTTGGGTTATCCATACAAAAATAATATGAATAAAACAGTCAGTGTTTTAGTGCCGGTTAATAATGAGGAAGTTGCCCTGCCTACTTTGTTTGCAGAGCTTGAAAGAGTATTGAAGCCTCTTTCTGGGAAATACCAGTTTCACGTTCTTATTCTTGATGATGGCTCTGTTGATAAGACCGCCGACATTGTGCGCAGCCATGCCTCTAATGCTTATTCCACGGGCCTGTGTAGTTTTACTCGAAACTTTGGCAAGGAATCGGCAATTTCAGCTGGTTTGGACCGATGTGAAAGTGATGCCTATATAATCATAGATGCAGATCTTCAACACCCGCCGGAATTAATTCCTGAAATGCTAATGCGGTGGGAGTCGGGTTATAAGCTGGTGGAATGTGTTAAAAAGAGCCGTGGTCAAGAGTCATTTTTCTACAAATTTTGCAGCCAGCTTTTCTATAAATCGATGAAAAGTTTGAGTTCTCTCGAGCTTGATAATGACAGCGATTATAAGTTGCTAGATAAAGAAATTGTTTTGGTGATACGTGGCTTTCCTGAGAAAAATCGATTTTTCAGAGGGCTGGTTAGTTGGATGGGATACCCAACCTATCAAATACCCTTTGAGGTCCCTAATAGAGAGCAAGGCAAATCGTCTTGGAAAATGTGGGGGTTAATTAAGTATTCATTATCGTCACTGTCATCCTTTTCTTCTGCTCCACTGCAATTAGTCACCGTTATTGGAGTGCTAATGCTGATCTTAAGTTTGCTAATTGGCTCCCTGGCCTTGTATCAATGGGCGCTCGGTAATGCCGTGACCGGCTTTACAACTGTAATCATATTGCTGCTGATGATTGGCAGCATGTTGATGATCAGCTTGGGCCTTATAGGTTTGTACATCGCTAAAATATACGAAGAGGTAAAGTCACGTCCTGGCTATGTGGTTAAAGAGGAATTGAAAAAGTCGCTTAATTATAGCAGCGAGGAAAAATAGAAAAGGCTGTTAGAAATAAAGCCAGCTAGATTTCAAAAAATTGTAACCAAATATTATAGCCTCTTCATCAGTTATGCCTTTCCTCGGCTCAACATTATTTATCTACGTTATATGCTGAT
>TARA_B110000208_G_scaffold27113_1_pt1 | contig 70500 bp, 50 predicted proteins | sample TARA_B110000208 | Tara Oceans TARA_B110000208 (sample SAMEA4397426) | marine metagenome | biome: Polar Biome; feature: [SRF] surface water layer (ENVO:00010504); material: water (ENVO:00002006), including particulate matter (ENVO:01000060) such as... | depth 5 m
AACTTAGAAGGACCGTTTGGTACATCAGTACACTACGATGCGGCTGCATAATGAGCTTTGACCTGTATCCTTTGTTTCCAACTGTAATAGCTAAAAAATCTATTGCAGTTGAATTTACTACAGATGAAATTAATAGTTTATATTCAACTGATATATTTTTACAGAACTTAGGCAACGGGTTGTCATTTAATGAATTTTTATTAAATGATCCTAAATTTAAAAGATTAAAACAATTGTGTTTAGATCATGCTCAGGAGTATTTTACTGACATTATGAAATACGATTACGATCTACATATGACTAATTCTTGGTTAAATGTAACGCAATCTGGACAAGAGCACATGTTACACAACCATACTAATAGTATGGTGTCTGGCGTGTTGTATTTAAAAACATCAGATAGTACGCCTTCGATATCGTTTAATAACTTATCTCCTGCATTTCTTTTGAATTTAAAACCCGAAGAGCATACTATGTTTAATTCTATGGAATGGGAATTGCCTGTAGAAGATAATTGTATTGTATTATTTCCATCGCAATGTTTTCATTACGTAAAAAAGAATACATCGAATAATGAAAGAGTATCTATTGCATTTAATACTTTTGTTAACGGAAATATTAGTAGCACTACACCAGGCGGTGATTTAAATCTAGGCAATAATTAATGATAAAAAATAAAACACCTAATCCATTAAACGTATTTCAAGCAAGGCAAGTTAAATCAGCGCCGCCTCACTTTGAGTACGTTAACTTACCTATGAAATATAATTTAGAAGATAGCTTAATTAAGTGGGTTAAGCAACATTTAAAACATAGATTTTATATTGGTAAAAATGTAAACCTAGACAGTGATAGCAAACTAACACAAGTATTAACTGTCGGTTTTGAAGAAACAAAAGACATGAGTTATTTCATGTTAGCGTGTCCACATTTGAAGTACAAATAAATAAAGTACGCATATATACTATAACAAGGAGACAATTATGAGCGAAGAAAACACAGTTGACGTAGAAGCAGCGGCAACACCAGAAGTTGAAGCGGCAGCAGGACCTGATTTATCTATTAACGATCTGCAATCAATAAAAAGTATTATTGACGTTGCAAGTCAACGAGGTGCATTTAAGCCTGGTGAGATGGCAGTAGTCGGAACTACATATAACAAGCTTGAAACATTTTTAGCAGCAGTTGCGCAATCGCAGCCGCCACAAGGAGAATAATATGAATATGAAACACGTAGGCAGAGTTGTCTCTAGTAAAAGAAAAGTAATTGTAGCATATAGAGTAGTTCCAGGAGAGCCTAATAACTGTATTGTTGTAACTACTGAAAACTTAGCAGCTGACGAACATGATGCACTAATTAAGTTAGTTGAATCAGATGCTGGCCAAACTTCGAAAGACTTAGCTGATGCTATGGCTAGAACACGCTTATCAGATGGTAGAATTATGTTGCCAGCGTTTCACAAAACTGGTAAGATGGTTAAAATGGCAACATCTAATGTTGAAATGATTCCTAACAGAAATACAACTATCCTGTTAAGTGAGTTAAATGATATTATTGCAGAGCAACTGGGGGTATCAGTAAGCGACCTTGCCCAAGGTGATAATGTTAAAGCAAAGACAGCAGAACTAGTTGCAGAATCACAAGTAGCTAATATAGCCAACGATGATGTTTTAACAGATGATAAACTTGCTGCAAAGTATCGTAGTGATGCAGATCGGTTAAGTAAAGAAGCTGCTGTATTGCGTAGACAAGCAGAAGAATTAGTTCCAACTAAGAAGAAAGCGGCGCCAAAGAAGACTGCTGCCAGTGCCTAATACATTGCCAGATGAAATAGTCGAACATTGGCCAGAGATTCTCAAAGATGTTGAGATTAAAGCGGTACCAATAGAGTACCTCGACTCTATTAACGTACACTTCTTTGACGGAAAGGTTTGGGAAATTGATTTAAAGAATGAAACGAATATTAAAAATTTAGATGAAACACTCGAATCATTCTTTGATGAATATGACGACACAATTAAGCGTGTAGACTTTAGTATAAATACGGCTCGTGTTAAAAAGGATGTTCAGGCACGTACTAAAAGTTTTATGAAAAAGAGAAAGTAAACCTGCTTATCTCTAAAAAAGCATAAATACTTGTATATTAAAGCATACCAGGAGATGTTAGAATGGCATTACGTCTAAGACGCGGCACAGATACGCAGCGATTATTGATTACACCAGCTGAAGGTGAACTAGTTTATACAACCGACACGCAGCGGCTGTACGTTGGTGACGGTGTTACGTCAGGTGGCATACTTGTTAATACTACAAGTACAAGCAGCGTTGGTGAACTAAATGATGTAGACATTACATCAGAGACGCCGGCAACAGGCGATGTATTAAAATGGAACGGCACACAGTTTGCTCCAGCGCCAGACGTTGGTGAAGGCTTAATTGACTATGTTATAGTGCCAGGTTCAGACTACCAAATTAATATTGTTGCTCAAGATAGTACTAGAATGGTAGATGGCGACAATAATAAACTTAATGGCGACTTGTATGGTAAAGTTTACGGTGACTCGTGGGATGATATTTCCAATGAGAAAGTAATCGAAATTAATGGGCGGCAAGCTAAATTAGATATCATATCTGATGCTGACGTACTAATTGTTAATCATAACAATGCTAACTACTATGACGCTACTGGTTCACTATTAATCGACGGAGGTTTAAGAGCCTTTGTAGGTGATGTTGACGGTGACCTGCGCGGCAGTATGTATGATGTTAATCTAAATAAATTAATTGATAATGTGGCTGGATTAGCTACATTAGATTTAAAAGGTAGTGTGTTTGGAGACGACAGCACTTTAGCGTTTGATGGTGTAGCAGGCAAATTCAACCTAAACGACACTGTCACTGGTGATGTTAAAACTAGAGCTGTTGATGATTTTACTAGACTGGTTATGGTAAGAGATTCTGCTGCTGATATAGCAAGTAGCGATTTAACATACGGAAGTATTCAATGGCGCAGAGATGATGCCAATGGAGAAGAAACTACAGCATTTATATCAGGCGGAAATGAAGCACTACTGTTTATGCAAGATAGCACCGGTGCTTTTGCAGCAGACAAATTTATGGTGTTAGATGAAGGGTCTTTATCTATTGGTGGATTTACTCCTACTGCTAAATTAGATGTTCGTGGAAATGTTAAAGCAAGCGGATCAATACAGCCAGGTGTATATGCTGATAACGCTGCTAGAGATGCAGCAATTCCTACTCCAACAGCAGGTATGATGGTGTTTAATACAACAGGTACTAAGTTCCAAGGTTACACAGGTAGTGCTTGGGTAGACTTAAACTAATAAATCAAAACTGACTAATATAAGTTAACTTTAACTTAAATACAGTATGAAAATAGCTGTTATAGGTGCTTCGGGATATATCGGTAGTCATCTTTCCTCCCAACTTGTAAATTTAAATCATTGCGTACACGGTTATGATTTAAATTTATCGCAGAATAATTTAAGCTTTGTAGATGAATTAATATCTTATGACATTAGGCAAGAATTAAAAGTATCTACATTATACGATTGTGTTGTGTTACTCGCTGCTAAAACAAAAGTTCAACATAGTGTTACAAATCCTTTTTCATATTACGAAACAAATATATTAGGTACAAAGAATGTACTTAATTCATTTACAACTAATCATATAATTTTTGCAAGTTCTGGAAGTGCATTTAATCCAGATACATCACCTTATGCTAGAAGTAAGCGATCTGCAGAAGATGTTATTATAGAACACGGAACTCCATATACAAATTTAAGATTCTATAATGTTAGTGCAAACAACGGCTTTTATAAGTTTGATGATGAAAGATATCATTTGATAAGAAGAGCTGCTGCTACAGCAAATGGCATTTATAATTCTATGAACATTTATGGTAACGATTACGACACGATAGACGGCACTTGTGTACGCAATTATACACATATTAATGACATTGTAAATGGAATAATTAATAACATTCATAAAGGCCCAATGAATACACCATACGAATGTTTAGGAAATACTAAAGGCTATAGTGTAAAACAAGTAATAGATACTATTAAAGATATATCAGGTGTTGATTTTCCTGTGTTTATAAAGCCGCGAAGACTAGGCGATGTTGCTAAAAGTGTAGTTCCAGAGTCAAGTTTGTTATTTGTTGAAAACTATAATTTAGAAGATCAATGCCGGAGTGCTTTAGACTATGAACGACCATTGTAGATAAAGATATTATCAATGTTATCTACAATGTCGTTAGTCTTATGCCACCCTTCTACATAACACAGATTGCCCTTTACATAAAGTACATTGTCTATAATTTTAATATCACAATATACAGTGTCACCTAAAATTGTTTGACTATTTACTCTTTGCTTATATTCTTGAACTTTATCTATAGTATCAAAAACAGTATTGATAGCAATTGGACCTACTTCACTCATTCCCCAGTTAGGCTGAACAACTGCGCCTTTACTTACAAATGCTTCTATCATTTCCCACGAAACCGGATCACTGCCCCCTAGTATCCATTTTCCTGACAAATTGCAATTCTTAAATCCTTTTGTTTTCATAAGTGCTGTCATGTGTGCAGGAGTTAAAAATGTATGGGTATAATCTGCAAAATCTTTTAAAAATGTAAAAGCATTAAATTGCTGTATCTTAAAATCAGCCCCTATACTGTATGCAGGAAGCGTCTGTGTAAGTAATCCTCCTGCGTGGGTCATACGAGTTACTGTAAGCACTCTACTGCGCTGTGTAAGCTGCTGTGCGCTTACAGCAACGTCTATACATGCTTTTAAGTTACTAGGAGAACGATATATTTGTTTAGGGTCTCCTGTAGTACCGCTCGATCTTATAGTTGTACCGTTTTTTAGAATGTTTTCAAAATTCATTAATTTTTTCCTAAAAATTGTATTCTTTTATCTTGTTCTTCAATCCAATCGCTATATACGTATCTCAACGGGTCATCTGTTGATACATCACATTTACTGCATTGCTTAGTACAAAGTCTATTACCTTTTGCTAGTTGCTTACTATATGTATTAGTTATATTGTTATATATAAATTGTAAATTTTCGTTATGTACGCTACCATATGTTGCCTTTTCGGTCCAATCGTGACAACATAAATTAACTGATCCATCCCAATCTATAAACATTCTATTTAATGGTATATAACACGGATCATTATTTTTAGCAATATATAGAGCACCTGTCCTATTTGTAATAAAGTGTTTTTGATTAAAAATAGGATTGTCAGTTCCTTGGCCTGTGTCGTAAGTTTTGTAATAACGTACATCTAAGTAATCTGCGAACATATTTTTTAAAGTATTATATTGGGTTTCGTCATCATATAAACTAATAGTTACACTATGATTTCCACTGTTAAGATCTAATATGTTATCTAACTTATCAATGTATTGCTCAAGTCTATCTCCATTTGTCATTATACGAATTTTAAAATCTTTAGCAAATATGGATACGATATTTAAAAAGTTTGGGTGTAGAAGAGGTTCACCTCTTCCTACAATATGAATAGTATCAACAAATCCTTTTGCTTGGTTTCGTATCTGTACAGCAGTTTCGGTACTCATATTTAAGTTTAAATTAGGATAGCCGTGTGCCCTTGGACAAAAACTACACTCTCTGTTACACAACTCTGTAATATTTATTTCGATAAAGTGTGGAGTTATACTCATTATATTTTCTTTAAAATAATAAGTTTGTTATCATATGTATTACAATATTCCAAATTAGGTATATCTTTTAAAATAGTATTATCTTTATGTATAACATCTAAATATAATCCACCAGGTACTAAGTTTTGTATAGCGTAATCTAAACCTGCTTGTTTACTTGTTGTATTACACTTCCAAGAACCGAGACCATTATAAAATAAAGAACACGATATAGGATGTTCTTTATGTATTTTTCGAAAGTCTCCGTATATGATACTATCATCATCGATATAATTTTCTATATCAAAACCTATGCAATTTTCTTTTCCGAATATATCTTGCAATGTAAAATACATATCACCATTCCATGTACCTGCTTGTACAATATTACCAGAAGGAACATTATATTTAGATAATATAGATTTTAAGTTTTCTTTAATCCATATGGCCCAGTTATCGAAAATTATAGGATTATCTTTATAAAGTAAATCCATATATCTCGAATTTTGATCTACAAAATCTATATTACTAGTCGGATCAAATTTCATATTTTTCCAAACTTTGATTAATCTGATGATTTACTCTAATAAACTCAGCATTAGCATGTAAGTGTTTAATATCGTCAACACCGACATAAGTGCATACACTACGCAATGCGCCTTTGATTTGATTTATTGGCTCAAGAATACTTCCCGAAACAGGAATTAAAAGATTTCTTCCTTCATTTGGACGGTATTCAGATTCAGTAGGTTTATTAATACCATACATTTTATTGCTGCCAAGACCGTAAAAGCTAACATACTTTTTGCCATCAATTTCTACAATATTATCGCATTCTTGCGATTTGCTTATCATACTAGCAATCATTACCATATCGGCGCCAGCAGCAATAGCTTTACAAACATCACCACTAGTAACACATCCGCCATCGGCAATTGTTTTTACGCCAAGCTCTTTTGCTCGTTTACTGATTTCTTGGACTGCACTTAACTGTGGAACACCTACACCAACTTCAGATCTAGTTTTACATGCAGCGCCAGGTCCGACACCTATTTTTATAATATCTGCTCCTGCATTAACTAATTCATCTAACACTAATGTATTACAAATGTTGCCAGCAACAATAGTCGTATTAGGAAATTTATCTTTATATAATTTAATAGTATCAATCATACCCTGTACATTTGCATATACATTTGCAATATCAACATTAATAAATCCAACAGGAATTTGAGATAGTACTTCTATTGTTTTTTCTTTATCCCAAGATTGTACTCCGCTAGTAATACCTACATATCTTGTGTGTCTTAATTTTTCTAAATTTTCTAGATGTTCTTTTACTTTATATTCTTTATGTAAGAATGTAAGTACACCATTATTTGTCATTAGGTTAGCAATCTTATAAGTACCTGTGCTCATCATATTTGCTATAACAATAGGAGTTACTTTATCAGTTTTATGTTGAATTTTAATATCAACATCTTTACGAGTTATAGATTTGCTACTAGGCTTCGGGTTAATGAGTACATCATTATAATCTAAATATATCATAATCTAAATCCTTAAAATCTTGTTTGTATATATTATGTATTTTTAATTTTTGTTTATTAGTTAGTTTATAACTGTGTTGAGTTGTATTTACTTTTTTCTGTACAATGCTAGTACCAAGTATTTCATTTAAAACAACGATAGGATTTCTATCTTCAATTTTAAAGACGTGATCTACTTCATTGTTTATATATTCAGTTTGTAATCGCCAACCTTCTGGTGTCCAACATCCTGCATCTTTTTGATTAGGCTTATTTTCTAAGAAATGATTTATACTTAATCCAGTGTATCCTTTATGATAATTGTAATCAACTAGATAAGCATATTTGCTAAGGAATCTATCATATGGATTTCGTACAAAACAAATGCTATAATCATAGTCTATTATTTGCTTTGCGACCTTAATAGGAATATGATCATTGTAATAACCATCGTTCAAATTATACCATTTATGATCTGGCACGTTTTGTAGCATATGGCCTAGAGTTGTACCAGCACACTTTGGGATATGTAATAATAAAACCTTACGTTTATTTTTATCTCGAAATACGTGCATATTCTTCTTGCAATCTTTCAGTCATTTCAAATGATTTAAACTCATAATCGTTTATATGACTTACGGATGTTAATCCACCTGATGTGCTACATATAAAACATTCTTCAAAATCAATTTTTGTAAAGTTAGCTCGGACAAACGGTATGTTTAACTTTGCACACATTTCTTCTACTACTTGTATCGTAACCGAGTTTAAAACGTCTTTGTTTGGTGTATAAACAGTTCCATTTTCTACAAAGCAAACACCGAATCCAGGTCCTTCATTAACATATCCTTCTACACTACGTACTAATGCTGTATCAAATCCATGTTCATCAGCATGTCTTTGCGCCTGTGTAAGTTCTATCCATGAAAAGTTCTTATGTGTTTGGTAACCAGGAGACCTTGGTAGATCATTAAACATCTTTAAAGTAATAGGTTTAGAAGCGATAGGGTAATACGGTTTAGTATATACTAGAAAGTTATCAGGTCCTGTCATGTCACGCGGTGATCCTGAGGGTGGTGTACCTTTCCACATAATTAACCATATAAACATATCGCCTTGAATAAGCTCTACGATTATTTTCATTAACTCGTCTTTAGCTGGAGGAATAAATCCATAGTACTTACAATTAGCTGCAAACCTTTTGTAATGTTTATCGAAATGAACAAGACCTCGCATTACATCATATGTTGCATGGCAATGAATAAAACCAAAATCTAATGGAGATATTCTTACATCGTCGAGTGGCATATACTCACCATTAAAATAACTATTCATCAAAATGTACCTTTTGTAATTGTTCATCCTCTGGTAGTTTATCTTTTAACATTTTTAATCTATTAATTCTCCATTGTAAAAGTTGGAAGTCTAAAACCCACGGAAATATTGCATGGATAAGGCTACCTAGTGTAACAAGTAATAGGAAAAAGAATTCAGAAATAGCTAGATTAAAGTGCCACCAATAACCAGCAGAAGGTTTACCAGCTTTCCGTTTTGCTTGTTCTAAGTGTTTCCAATTTATCAACATAATGACCTACAATCCTTTCTCTTCTTTTTGTATATTCTTCTATGTTTAATCTCCATAGAGTCTGTTCTGTATAGTATAACACACAATCACCATAGTTGTCAAGTATTCCTTGCTTTGCTAATAAACCCATTAGTTTATGATTACGTGCTGCTTTACCATTAGAATGTTCGTGTGTTGTGTTTGTAGTAATATATAATTCGTCGCTTGGTATATGTTTAATCATTAATGGAATAAATTCACGCTGTGTGATACTATTCCAATCTCCTTTACCCAATCCTCTAAATGTATCGTTACCGGGTAATTCACAACCTCTAAACATTATGCGCCATGCATTAGAGCTTACTTCAGTCAGAGGATGACACCCTGCTACAGCAATAATTTTGTTATCTTTTATTGCACACCAATATTCACCTTGTGTTTTACACCAAAGTAATTTCATTGCACAAAAACTAGAATTATTTTCATATCCTAAATCTTTACATGTGTTACAAAATTCTTGTAACATGTCTAAATGTTTATCTTGTATAATTTCTATTTTCATACGCCGGGCACCTCAGGTATGCCGCCGTGCCACGCACCAGGACTACTACTCCATAACACTATTTTATATTCATGATCTGTCGGATTAAAATTTTTGCCGAAGCATACTACAAACGGTGGCAGAAAATTAAACATAGTTTTGTTATAGTCATCGTAATCAATTAACTCATATCCAATAAATGTATCTACTGTGGAGTATTTATCAAAGTTTTCTTGCGCATTTGCTAATACAGATTTGGTTACAAATTCACATTGGTTATCTTTCCAAACTACAACACTGGTATTAACTCTTCCATTCCAAAGTTTATCCCAGTTTTCTTTCCAATTTGTTTTCCACCACATATCAATTAACCAAGGTTTTTCACTTGGCAGCGTAGTAAGATAAATCAGATCTTCTTTTACTTCAGCGTCAATATCTAAAAATATATTAGTACCTTTAAAGTCGAAATCAGTAAACATATAAAGTTTAGGTCGATCCCATAATAATGTTTTACGTTCTAAATGATCTTCAATATAATCATTATAGTTTAAATTAGAATGGGTTGGCATTGGCAAGGCAATAATATCTTTATGCAAACCTGTATCGTTATCAGTAATACAATAGAACTTAAAATTAAAGCTGCACTTTTCTTTACAATCTTCATATACTTTATTAGGATGCCTATGATCGTATTTAGTACCCCACTTAATTGTAATGATATTAATCATAATTCAAAATACTCTCTAGTCATAGGCCCAATTACATCTTTGGCTTTCATGTTTCGTTGTGTAAGCAATACTTCAAATTCTTTTTTAAGTGATTCTTTAGAATGATTATGATCTAAAGGCAGTAATGCTTGTTGTAAACTCTCAGTCTTTATTTGCGATTTAACATAGTTAATTATATGAGCTGGTAAGTTTTGATAATTTTGCAAATGAGTAATAGGTTGCATTTCGCAACTCCAACCAATTGGATACTTTAATTCAGAATGAATCTTTTCTATCTGTGGTAAGTATTCAAAATTAAATATATTAACTAGATTAAATATTATAACTCTTATATTATTTAAATCTTTATTGTTTAAATAATTTAAATTACTATACATTTTTTCCCAGCTATGTGGCCATCTTATAAAGTCATAATTATTACCAACACTATCTACACTTATACATATATTAACGCTTTTTACTTTTGCAAGACTATTAATTATTTTATCGTTAATAATTGTACCATTTGTTGTTATTTCTAAATGAAGATCATTACAATAGCCTTTATCAATTACATCAGCAATACCGTCCCAATTTTCTTTTAAGAACGGTTCACCGCCAATAAGTTTTAGTGTGTGTACTTTGTAATGTTTTAAAATTTCAGCAATAGTAGCTGATGTGTGATTTGCTTGTGGCTGATCAAAGTCATGCACTTCTTTTAATGGTATCCATCCTGCTGGTCTATCTTGACGATCTAATTTATTACTTAATTTTTCAATAAGACTGCTGGCATGGCTTGAACAAAATGGGCAAGCTAAATTACAACTATTTCCAAGCACAACGTCTAGCCTATTAATATCATAATCTTTGTTATCAACTTTATTGATGGATAATCTAGGGCTTTCTAAACCTTTAGATTCGTAATTAATACAGGATACACATGCGGGATGTAGTCCTTCGTTATTTTCAAAATAATTTCTATAATATTGCATAGGCTCGATATTCATAATATCTGTAACATCAATAGAGTCTAGTTTTGTAAATTTACTTATTTCAGTTGGTATTAAGTCGTGTGTCATATGACAACAAGGTTTAGTAAATATGTACGCCTCATTATTAAGACTATATAGTTTTAAACGAATACCTTTTTCTATATAATTACAATAATTAGTTAACATCATTTTTACCAAAAACTGTTATCTCTTCAACCACACAGTCCTTGCCTGTCACAAAGGCAATAGTTTCTAATATTTCATTTTCAGTCAATTTATTAATATAGCCAAAGTTTACACAAGATACTTTGCATGCGCCATTAAAGTTTGCGTGTTTAGTAAACTCGCTTAACACATGCTTATTAAATCCATATTCACTTTTAATAAAGTCTTTTGCTCGACTGCCTATATTAATAATCTTTTTAGATGGGTCTTCTTTCCACAATTCCCATAATCGTTTACATATTTCTACTTGATTTTTGTTAACGTTATTAATAAAAATACTATGATCTTTAACAGATAAAACGATATTATCTATATCATTTACATCATAATTATTCGAGCGGCTGAATCCATCCATATTAAAATTATCATATAGCAATTTGCCTAAGCCGCTTGTGTGGCCTGTGATAGCAATACTGTGTGGAATAATTTTTTTTATAATGTTTACTACAAGATGCGTTCTATATTTAAAGCTTCCGTTAAAAGCAGTATGTTTTGGAATCGTGTTAGTTTCATACCAAGTATTTTGTTCAAGGTGTTTGATTTCAGATCCAATTATCATAAAGCAACCTTCGTGAGTGTCAATTGGGTAATGTAATCTTATTGTGTCGTCCCAATGCCAGGATAGTGTTGACTTGGGGTTGCTTTTCATAATTCTAACCCTGCCAATAACATAGTATTTACGGAGCTCTTTAATTATATCTTCAAACAAAGTTCCCTTAAATATACTTGCTATTTCAGTAAAATCAGACTCTTGTGGCGGGTTATCTTCCAAAGTTGTCTTAATTTCGCCATCTTTAAATTCTTTCCAATTCATGTAGAGGCTACCTGCTCCAAACAAATAATTATCTGGATCTTCAGGAATAGTTGTAATACACACTTGATTTGTTTTGCCCCAGTCTAAATTAAGTTTTTCTAGAACAGGATTTAAATTGTATTGTGGTAAAAAATCTAATTTTGTAAAGTTACTCATGTTCTATTATTTTCCAATATAATTCTTTCCATGTAGATACAGATGCTAATCCTTCTGCGTTATTTCTAAAAAGAATAGATTGTAATCCTAGACTTTTACCTACTATAGCATTAGTTATATTATCTTCTATCCACCAATAACCTGTGTTGGCATAATTTTTTAGCACATTGTCTTTAGGCTGGTAGGTATCTAAAAAAATTACATCTTCAAAAAAATCTTTGCCAAGTAATTTTTCAAGATTTTTTAGCCTTCTTTTTTGTATAGATTTGTTAAGACTAAGACTTGTAATGCATACAAATTTATAATTTTGTTTTTTTAATTCCTGCATATAATATGTAGAATTATCTATAGTGGGTAGATCTTCAATACAATTGCTTTGATTAAATTTTCTTATGTGTGTTCTAATGACAGAGTAATCTAAGTCATATTGAGATTCTAAGAATCCGGTAATATTATTTTTAAAATATCCAAGAGATTGCATGTATGTATGAAACCCATCTTCCCAATCTAATATTACACCATCGCAGTCTATAAGTATTGTATTCATTCTAATTTTCCAAATGCATATATACGTTCTGCACAAAAGAAACAATAACCACAATGTTTCCATTCGTGGGATTGTTTTTGCTCTAATTTATGTTCTTGCCATCTAGTTTCGCAACTATAGCTTAAAGAATATAAGTCGTCTAGTCTATTATAATATTTATAAACTTCAGCAGTAAGCTTTTTATCTCCATGAACAAAAGGTCTAATATTAATAAAATATCCTGTATCGATTACATTTTGCGCATATTTATTTTTTCCAAGGTCTCTATCAAAGTCTCTTTTTACGATATGACTCTTAGTTAACTCAAATAATTTGTCGTCGGAATAATGTTGTCTTATAGATTCTAAAAAATCTTCTTCAACAGGATTACTTGTTAATCCATTGTATATTGCATCAAACTTATACTTCGCATGACTCTCTTTTATCATCTGCTGTTGCTCAGTAACATACCAACTTACTGTTTGTTTGTTTTTGTGTTTAGTAGAAAATTTAATAATATGTTCTGCTGGGCCTTTTCCTGTTAATTCCGTAACTTTATCTATAATACGTTTTGCACCTTTACTATACCAAGATTTAAATTTAGTATCTAAAGTTATAGGATAAATTTTTACATCATCTCTATCCTTATAATAGTCACATATAGCATAATACATTATTGCGCTATCAGCGCCGCCTGATAATTTAACTCCAATATTTTTCCAATTATCGTCAAAGTAAAATAATTCATTCATGAACTTCTACCCTTTTCATCAAATTATAGTTACACAAATCGTTTATAATTTCCTCGTTGGATTTACTAGTTTCTAACATTGCTACTGGTATATTTCCTATTGCATTTTTAGGATCATCTTTTGTAAATCCTAACGCTGTTAAATAGTTATTATTTTGATCCCACCATTTGCTCATATCTTGTAAAAATTTATCTATATTTTTTTGTGACCTGTCAAAAAAGTATGTGTTAAATCCTGCGCTATAGTATCTTAACGGGCGTATGTTATCTTCACCTACAATATCATCGTTGTCGTTGTATACATCGTATAAAGGTTTTCCTACTTCACAATAATTGATATATACTTCACCAAAGTTTCTTAACAGAGTAAAATGTTGATAATCTTCGTCTAACAAATCATAACGATAACTGCGGTTAAATCTACACACAAGTCTTGGATAGTGTTGTTTGTATGTGTTACTACTGTAAAAACTTTCAGCTCTATGAATTATAACATTATATCTTTCAAGGGCCACTTTCTCTTGATCTGTTGCATTCCTCCAATACTCTGCTGAAGACAAAATTCCGCCACGTAATGTTTCAAAATAATGATGTAAATGATTTAATTGTTCTTGCAGCATACCTACATATGCTGTATGATGTATAACTGTATTAGTAGAGTTTATTATTTCAATACAATGATTTAATTCATTTACGATTTTTTCTTCATTCCAAATATCATTAGGAAAATTATATAATCTGTCAGGCTCTGCAACTGTATTGTCTATTGAGACTTGCTCTACTAGCGATTCAAACCATCTAGCTGAACAAGGTGTATTATATACATTATACGTTAATACATATTCTTGATCTAAACTATTAGCAAATATAATACTAAACTTCATTAGTTATCCAATCCAAAGTATTCTCGTGTCATAGGTCCTATAACGTCTACTGCCTTCATTTTACGTTGTGCAAGTAAAACGTCAAACTCGTGCTTTAGTGATTCCTTACTGTGATTAAATGATGCTGGTGTTAATGTGTCGCATAGTTCTGTTGACTTCAATTGACTTTTTACTTTATTAATTATATAGTCTGGTAAGTTTTGATAATTCTGCAAATGTGTTGCAGGTTTTATTTCGCAACTATAAGATACTAGATGCCTTACCTCCCAGAAGTATTCTTCTATTTGTGGCAGGAATTCAAAATTAAAAATGTTTACTAAGTTAGCTACATTAATAGATATGTTTTCATATTTGTGAGCATTATTTTTTAGATACTCTATGTTCTTATTCATTTTTTTCCAACTGTGCGGCCATCTTATAAATTCATAGTTATTGCCTACAGAATCAATACTTATTCTTAAATGGGCTCTTTTAGTTTTAGACAGTCTAGACATTATTTCATCGTTAAGTATTGTACCGTTAGTTGTAACTTCTAACCTTAAATCTTTGCCATAATCTTGATCTATAACGTCAGCAATTTTATCCCAATTTTCTTTTAGGAATGGCTCGCCTCCTAGTAATTTAAGGGTATGAACTTTATAATTTTTTAAAATTTCTGCAACAATATCCGAAGTACTTTTAGATCCCGCTAAAGTTAAATTTGTTAAAGGTATCCAAGACTCGGGTCTATTTTCTTTTTCTAGTGTACTAGATAGTTTGTGAATTAAACTACTTGCATTACTACTACAAAATGGACATGCTAAATTACAACCATTGCCTAATACAACATCTAACTTATTAATGTCATAATTATTGTACTCTGTTTTTTGATTCAGTTTAATTCTAGGACTAGCTATTCCTTTATCTTCGTAATTTTTACAAGCTAGACATGCTGGATGTAAATCATTATTAGACTCGAAATAATCTCTAAAGTGTTGTAACGGCATAAGTTGCATTATATCTTTTGGTGAGTCTATTTTTATAGACTTAGATACATGTGCAGGAATTAACTCGTGATTTAAATGACAACAAGGTTTAAGATTAGCATACAGGCCGTCAGGATAATCGTAAAGTCTTATACGAACTCCTTTCTCAACAAAGCCGCAATGATTTGCCTTCATTACTTTATTCCTATTCTCATATACCGAGTATACTTAGATAATTCTAATTGACCTTGGTACAATACTTCCTTCATAGGTGTTACTCTAGAAAAGTCATCTAAATCAATACTACAGTTTACGTGTTCGGGAATTTCAAAAAAGTTATTAGTCTGTAAAATAATAAGCGTTCCTGCGAGTATTTTATCATACCATTCTGCAAAGTTTTCGATATGTTCACAACTTGTGTTAATAACAGTGTTAGGCATTTCTGTTAACTCTAAACCTGTACCATCAGATCTATACGTTGTATATGTTGTTGGGTAATCCATTCCTAAAATATCTAATGTACTTGCTTTAAACTTCCAACCATCCATAGTTTTTAGTCTATTAAATGTTTCAGCTATACCGGCACAAGATTCGTCGATGTCAAAACTTCTAATTTTATCTAGCCGTACATCACTTTCAAATAAAAATGTTGCTAGACTACCGTACCAGCCTGCACAAATAAACACAGTGCCTAATTCCATATTAATTTTTTCTAACTCGTTTACAAGCCATCGCTTAGATTCTATCTGTCCCTTAGAGAACAAATCTTGTATATCTATACTAGGATACTTGTTTAATACTTGCCCAAAGTTGTCAAAAAATTCACTATTATGTATTGTCATTAAACTTCGCCTCTAACCATTCAAAGTTGTTTATAAGGCTAATATCAGCCATATTAGATATGCCAAACTCCCGCCCAGCGTTAGCACCAGCAATAGCGAAATCACCATAGCGTTCCTCACTGCCTTTTGTACACCAGATATTAAGTCTTTGTTCTGTTTCTTCATTCTTTTGCCTCGTAATTGTCTTACTGCTTAGTTTAGCACATTCTCTAAATGCACCTTTCCAAGTATTAAACGGATCAGTGTTAAATGCTGTAATGTTTGCAACTTCGGGTATTGCTTTAAATTTACTGCTAATACTAGTTGTCATATCAGGCTTACTAGTATCCATGTTAAGTGTAAGCTTGCGTGGAAAAAGTTTTATTCCACCGTATCCATAAACTAATCCGTTAATAGGATTCTTTGCTCTCCATACATACACATGATCTAATTGATGTTCTGGAACAACATAATCAAAATTAAAGTCATCAACTATTAGTGCATCAGCATCAACAATCCATATCATCTTAGTAAAACATTTTTTAGCGGCTGCAATATGTGCTTGGTGTATGCCTTTAACACCGTGTACACGCTTTACACGAGGAAATCTTTCTTTTAACTTAGAAAAACTTTCGTCAGCATTTGGTTCTCGATAACTAATGAATACTATATCGTACATTTATACCTGACAATGTAATTTAATACTATCTGGTCGTGTGTTGCCATACCACAGAACTTGGTGTTGCATGGAATCAAACTTCCTCCAAGGATCTACAACAATAGATGTTGCAGGAATATCACAATACAACATATCAGTATCATTGCCTTCTTCCTTCATATACTTATATGTAGTACTTGCACTATGAGCTAATAACACTATGCATCGGTCAGTTGGATAATCAATGTCGTTTGTTAACGGATCAATATAATTAACTTTTACGCCAGCAGCTTCAATATAACTACCTATTAACAAACTGTAACTCCCGTCAATGTATTCTACACCCGGCTTATATGCTTTACCATGAATATACATTGGGAGATTTTCACCCTGGGCGTAGTAAAGAATATATTGGGCAAGATTTTTAGCTTGGATTTCTCGTGCTTGCATAATTGTGCCGAATAAATCATAACCTAAACTTAATTCTTGCGATAGCCATCTTAGTGCAATATTATCTCTAGGATGGCATCCGCCTCCATCTCCCATGCCCGCTGTCATATACTGCGGACCCATAATGCGTTTATCACTATGTGCTAACGCTTCAGTAACAACATCAACGTTTATGTTACCCTGGCGTTCTGCAACATCTTGTATCATATTAACTAATCCAAGTTTAGCACTAATGAATGTATTATAAAATACTTTAATACATTCACATTCGTCCCAGGTACCTAAAACATATCTAGGCTCATTTTCCATAATAGTTTTATAAAAATCAACAAGTATCTTTGCATCTCCAGTTTCAGTGCCGTCGTCTGTACCTATCATAATCATTTCAGGATTAACCATGTCCCATGCTACGCTTCCCATAGCAATTAAATAAGGGTTGTAAATAAATCGTGTGTTAGGAACAAGTTCAATAAACTGTCTACGTACAGTTCCGGGCAACACTGTACTAATGAGTACTAAGAGTTGATCCTTTGTCATCCATTTGTTTGCTTCGGATAATACTTGTTCAACTATGCTATAGTTAAAATCTTTTGGATGTAAATGCGAAGTAGGTGCCTTACCGTCATAATCAGGATCGTGTGGTGTCGGTACTGCAACAAATACAATATCCCTATCTTCTACACATTCTTGTATCGACGGTTGTATTTGAACTGTGTTACTAACTTGTTTAGCTACATCAAACCCAAAGACTTCATGTCCTTTGGCTTCTATTGCTTCGGCACAGGGCATTCCAAGTTTGCCAACACCAATAAATCCTATTTTCATTATGTTCTCCATTATATACGTATATAATTAATTATCTATTTTTTTTAAACACGGTCATATTCCTGAGATCAGGATAATCTTTCCAAGACCATTTTTTAGGTAAAGATGCAGTAGCTAGTGTTAGTTTATTTAAACCTAGCATAGCAGTTTCGGGAGTCATATAATAGTGATATCCAATTTCACTAATATCCTGTTCAGTCCAAGGTATATCAGGATCTCTGCCATCATAACTCATACGTTTAAGCTTATTGTATAAATCTTTATCATCTAATAATATTGCTCCACCGCGACCTAATCCTAAATGCTTTTTATATTGAAAGCTCAAGCACATTAGTTTATTAGCAATATATCCATTTTCTTTCCAGTATACTGCTGCATCAATAATACGACTATTTCCAATACTATAATAATCTGTCCATTGTTCATCACTCCACTGTACAGATATACCTAACTTTTTCATAGTAAACGGTATACTAATATAAGTGTTAGACGGAATAGTCATTGCAGCACTACTTTCAATACGTAAACACAACTCTATAGCATGTGTGCAACAATCTGTTGCTACTGCATAAGGCGCACCATAAAACTTTGCAATCTCTTCTTCAAACTCTTTTACTGAATTAAAACTCATCTTAAAAACCTTGCAGGTGAACCTATATATATTCCTTCCTTTGTTATACTTTTATTTGCATTACTAAATGCTCCTATAGTAACATTATCACAAATTTCAATGCTGTTAATTGCAGCACTTTTAAAGTTAAACATACAATTTTTACCTATTGTAGTTTTGCCAGCAATCATAGTACCGCTGTGTAACATACAGTTGTTACCAATTGTTGTGCCGTGGCTTACTAAGCAGTATGTTTCAATAAAACAATGATTTCCTACTGTTGCTCCTGCCATTAAAGAACTAAAATTAGCAACACACGACCCTTTACCAATTGTTGCTCCTTCGAACACAATAGCACTATCATGCACATATGTTACACAATCACTATCATATTCATCTAATAAGTCTATAGTCTGCTCGCGCTCTTTTAAGTCTAGCGCAAACCCTATAAAATACTGGAAGTCATCTTTGTTTTGTAACTTTTTAAATTCTTGAGGTGTCATTATACTAGTATCTTCGATTACAAAGTTTTTACCGTAAAATAAACTTTCTTGAGTAAGCGTACTTTGCGGATACCCAATAATCTTTAATGGCTTTTCATTCTTAATAATCATACTGTATCCTTTTGAATGCTCTATTATTAGTAATAGGTTCTTCTAACAACTCGTCTTGTAAATTTAATATATGATTATAATTATATAATAACGTGTGTTCCATATCTTTATGCATTTCCTGTAATTGCGTTACGCTCATTGAAGAAATATAATCAATTAAATCAAATATCTTGTTAATTCGTTTATAATGGCAAGTTTCATTATCGTAGCTTTCATCCCAATATTGGCTGTATGTTGCAAATCCCCAACGCTTCATGTACTTTAAGTTACCAGGAGGTCCTATCATTATAAAAGGTCTATAGTTTATTATAGCATTCATTATCTTTTCTGTCAAGAAACTTGTTGACTCTGCAAATCGAGTTTCTGTTACTATTGCACAAAACGATTCTTTATAATACTCTGCAGGGTTAGTGTCTGTATGTATGTGAATTACTTGTGATGGTGGCAATTTGTTAGTTACATCAATATTCATACTAAGCGGAGCTAACTCGTTTAATGCATTAGCTCCTTTAATTACAGTAGCTTCATGCGTGTTTAATTTGTTAATGTCAAACCATAGATTATCTTTTAATAAAGTATCCGAAGATTCATATAACCATGACAAATTTGTACTGTCTAAATGCTTCCCAGCTAAAAAACTAGCAACTAGATGGCGATGACTTGCATACTTCCAATTGCCGCACCAGAAATGTTTAGTAATTGCACTAGTGTTGTGATTTGTACTAATACTAGGTATCGTTATTGTAGCAGGATAAACCCAACCTATTGGCAAACAACTTAAATTTAGTAAAGGGTATGCATCATTAAAGGTATGTTCAATACCATAATTAGGAGTATACACATTAACATTAGTTAAGTTATTATTTTTAACGTAAGCAGTAATGCTATCTAGTTCTCTTGCACGTATGTAAAGTAAATCAGTATGTTCATAATCAACAAATAACTTAGTTGTTTGAGATCTAATATCGTATGTACTGATTGATTCGGCTAGATAAATATTTAAGCCTTTTTTATTAACTAAGTTGACTGTTTTAGCAGGCATAATTTGATTATGCAAATATTCTATATTATTAACCGACATGTATACTACATATGGAATTTTAACTTTTTTTAAGAAAGTCTTAAGTAATGCAGTGTACTGGATATCCCATCCAAGTTGTATGTTTGATTTATTTCTTGCAGGGAACCAAGTAGAACCTAATGGAATATTTGCATATAGGCCAGAATCGTTAGGATTTATACGTTGTACTTGTTTTTCCATTCTATAAAAGATCCTTTAAGCTCTGGGAAGACTTTACAAAAGTCTGTGTCACGACGTTGATCATGTGCTTGAAAAAATCTTACAAAGTTTTCTTCTGCATCATATTGTTTCTGCTCAGTGTCAAAGCCATGTTTCATGTGATCTAGTGCTCTTGCAAAACGTTCGATTTGGTGTTCTTTAAATCCTGTCCAGCGTGTTTCGCGCAGTCCGTCTTTATTAGCTTTCATAAACTCTAAACACTCGTCTCCAAGGTAGTGTAATTCTTTAGGAAGTAGTTTTAAACTTTGCCATTCGGGATAATACAAAATAGGAGTATCTACAAATACTCTATGATAACCGTAAGATATTAATTTGCCATTATCGTCGCGCCTAGTCTTTTTAACATTGTAAATCTTTTGTAGTTCTAATATTTCTTGCATTAACTTTTTAACACTAGGCATACTTAACATATTTAGAGTTATAATAAAGGTAACTAGCCCACCGTTAGTTCTTGCAAGATAATTACGTACATTGTTTAGCAATGTATCAAAATTAAGTCCATGTCGCATATATTCTGCTTGGTCGCCGTGTCCGTCAACACTTACAAACATTCTAAAACTATTCAGTTTTTTATATTCTGTAATAAAGCTAACTGTGTCTACAAATCTATTCCAATTCTTTTCAGGCACACATGCATTTGTAGTAATACTCATATCTAAGTCAGGGCGATCATTGTCTACTACATAATCCAATACACGAAATGTATTCTTATCTAATAACGGCTCACCGCCTGTCATTCTAAAATGCTTTAGCTTAGGGTATAAATCCGGCCACCATTTCCAAAACGCTTCTACGTAAGGATTATGTTCTTTATTAGGGATTGGATAATGACCAATTTCTTTAAAATATTCAATGCTGTTGTGTGGTACTTTAGTAGGATACGGTCCATTTTGTTCTATATCTTCTGCCCACTTACTACTTAGATGGGGGCTACAGTAGCTACACGCTAGGTTACAAGCATGATTAAAGTTTACTTCTAAGTATGTAGGATCAATGTCTCCAAATGCACCGTTTTCTAATACATCGTTCCAGCCAGCCTGCGCCCAAGGCTCTGAACTGCGGTATGCTCTATCACTAAGTTGTTTACCTTGTGCTTCTACTTTCCAACAAGTTGCACATCCTGCAGGCTTCTCTCCTTTAAGCATCATAGCACGTTGTTCTTTTTTTTCTTTTGTATTGTGCAATGCGCTAGGATTATGTTTAATTTCTTCTGCATCAATTTTATGTAAAGGTGGCAAGAAACAACTATTAGTTAATCCTGTTGTTAAATGAATACTACTCCACAACCATTTAGCCATACACATTGTAGGAGATAGTTCATCTAACAACGGAATGATCTGTGTTGCTGCTGTTTGTGGATCTACTGATATATTTTTAGACATTAAGTTTTTCCAAAAGATCTTTACGTAATCCAATATGAATAGTATTCATTCGATATATATGATGCCAAAAGTTATGTATTAATATTTCGTAGCAATCTTTATACCATGCATTTATTTCATCTTTGTTCATTTCTGCAATACGATTTATTTCTTTTGCTACTGCAATTAATCGTAATTCATCGTCTTGAATAGTATCATAACTTTCGTCTATTAACCCATCAAATGTTTTATACCCTAATTCTCTAAGCTTTGCTAAGTCGTTGTGTGCGCCGCTGAGAATAAACGGTTGAAAATATAGCATAGGTTTAAATATTTTTTCACTAAAAAATGTTTGATCTCCATCTGCAAATGTTTCTAAAACAACATGTAGATAGCTATCATAAAACTTTTGTGGTGCATCATCAAATGTTGGATTAGAGTCTTTAGCGTTCAAGCCGTCATCGAATATTAATGGTGCATCAGCAAGTAGTTTAGGAGTGCTTGGATGTTTCCATATTTTAGGATATACCGTTGACATTTTATGTAAAGAGTTTTCCCAGACTGTTGTACTACCGTAGTCCACATGTTTAGCAAGTGTTAGTATTCCTTTATCTTTATTATTATAAATTAAAGATGAAAGTGCTACACGATGACAATGAGGCCTTCGAGATAAACATATAAAATTATGCTGGCGCTCTAAGTTACGTAAATTGTACCAACCATCCTGGTACAGTTTAGGAATATCACTAAAAATTGCATGTTGTTCCCACCAATTATAATAAACTACAGGAGTACCGTAATCAGTCTCATCCATATTGCCGGATAGTATAACAAAATTACTGTAGTTTAAATTATATGCTCCTATAAAATAATCAATTAAGAACTTGAAGAACCATGTATGCTCCCATCCTTCCATAGTGTTGATTATTAATATTTTAGCACGACCTTTTCTAATGTGTTTTAAATTTATTGGGTCAATGTGATAAAATTCTTCTTGCTCCTCTTGAGGTACATTATTATAAGCAAGGACGGGATAATAGTATTTTTTACCTTTCTTAGAAGCTGCTTCATATACATACTCATAATGAGCGTTAGTAATACCTAAATTAATATGAGGATCAAGGTGAGCACCATCCCAGCGTGGAAGTAATTTATCTTTATGTACTCCATTATGAAATGAGTGTAATTTTTTACCATCATCATCGGAAACAAAGGAGTCATCTAGATCATTTCTATGCCATATTGGAACTTTACCCATTTGATAGTTCCTTACAACGATTATAAAATTCTGCAAACTCTGGAAACGTATTTACAAGATTTTTATTTCGTCTAATATCATATGCAGATTGAAATTTATAAAATTGTTTCATTTCTTTAGTTTTATCTTTATCAATATTAGACTTTGCAAATTCAACTGCTCGTTGCATTTTAGAAATTTCAGTATCTTGAAATCCATGATGCCCTATTAACTGTTCTTTGTTACGCTTCATAAATGCAAGATCATCTTGCATAGTTGCTAACATATCTTTATTAGCAAGTGCTATAGACTGCCAATCAGGATATGTTAAATAACTAATATCTAACCATAGTTTTTTCCAAGTATTTGATCCATGTTCAGTTCGCCATTCTAGAACCCACTCTAATAAATTTCTAAATTTTGGAATACTAAGTAAATTGTAAGTAGCCATTATAACTGTTTTAGACTTCCAATCTAACATTGGAATTTCTGTTGTTACTTTGTTTAAATTAAAAATAAATTTATCGTAGTCTAACCCGTCTCGAATATATTCAGCTTGTTCCCCAACACTTTCAACACTTGTATACAGTTCAAAGTTTTTTACTTTGTTATTAGTTATTAGATCATTACAAATGTCAATTAATCTATCTATAAAAATATCATTTATTCCTAAGTTAGTATTAATACCTAATATTAGATTAGGATTAGGATTATCTTGAATATATTTTAAAATCCTCCAGGTGTGTTTACTTAGTAACGGTTCACCGCCTGTTATACGAAATACTTTTAAATTATCATATAGCTCTGGCCATATTTCCCAAAATGCATCAATATACGGATTTTCGTCTCGTTCTAATATAGGTATTAGATTATTTTTTTTCATATAATCTAAGTTATGTACTTCGTAGTCGCCAATGTCATATCCGCCTTGTAGCTTTACATCTTCCATCCACTTACTTGATATTTGCGGACTACAGTACATACATGCAAAGTTACATGTATTATTAAAACTTACTTCTACATACGTAGGAAGAAACTTGTCGTCTAATGGTTTTAATTTTATTTTTTCAAGTTGTCCTTCATTCCAATCTTCACCACTTTTGTAGTGTCTATCACTAAGGTGCCCTTGTTCTAAATTTTCAATATTCCAGCAATAGTTACATTCATCAGGCTGCTTTCCTTGAAGCATTTGTTTACGCTGTTCTATCTTATGCTTTGTATTATGCAATGCATGTGGATTATCTTTTAGCTCTTCTAGTGTAATAAAATGAGGGGCAGGATGGTGACAACTATGTGTGTGGCCATTATGTAAATGCATAGTTACTTGTGTCCATTTTGCAAGACACATTGAGCAACTGACTGAGTCTAATTGTTCTTTTGCATGTTCGGCACTTGAATTATATAAACTTTTGGACAAGGTTATCCCTCTATATCTATTATTTTATTTTCGTTACGATCAGTATTTTTATATACTACTTTAAAGAATTTGCTTTGTTGTACATCAAGAGGATTTACTGCAATTGGAATATCTAATTCATCAATGAGACTAGTGCCTAACCCTTGAATCGATTCTAACAAGTTGTCATCATTTATATGTACACTAATAGTCTCGTCCCAATACTTGTTTAAATACTCAAAGTCTCTAACTTGTACATAATCCCAGTCTGTACACATTGTCATGTACAAGCCTTCTCTAGCGCCGTAGATGGCCCATAGACCGTTTTCTACATCTGCACCTACCATTAACCAAATATAAAGCCGTTGTAAGTTTTTCCAATGTAGTATTTTAAATTCGTCTGTTGTAACACGCAACCCCCTGTCAAGTGCCATTTTACACCCTTCACGGAAGCCTGCTCGCCAGGCTTGCTGTGCTGTATGGTTATTAAATACATCACTAAAGCAACTGTTTTGTTGTATGTATTTCATATCCCAACAAAAGTCAACTTGCGCATGTGCATTCTTTGGATCTGCGTTTTCGTGGGTGCGCATGTTAAGTACAAACTCTTTAGGCCAGCACTTGAGACCGCCGTTTCCGTACATTAAGCCGTTGATTTGGTTTCGTCCTGCCCAACTAATAACACAACTATTTAAATCAGTATGCTCGTCAAAATTTAGTTCTTGATTTAAGAAATCTTCTCTAACTATGTTATCAGCATCAACTGTAATAAATCTATCAGTTTCACTTAGATTAGCACATGCTTTATGTGCAGCATCACTACCTTCTACACCATGTACACGCTTTGCCCACGGAATTTTTTTACACAAGTCTGCGTAATTTTTTTCTGCGTTTGGCTCGTCATACGACAAGTATATAATATCGTAATCTGTAACTCTAAATGGTTGACTCATTTTATAACCTCATGTGCGTAACTATCGAAGAATCTTGTTGTGTATATACTTACTTCATCATTATCAAACTCGTGATCGTATATGAAATCGTAAGTTTTATAATTGTTGTTTAATAAATCGTTTAATGAAAAATTTAAAGTTCTGTATAGTATATTAGGATCATACTTTGATGTAATACTAAAGTAAAGGCTGTCATTTTTACTATATAAAGAAGATTGTAAAAATTCTCTCATAGAGTTACTTAATCTAATACTCCAGTAGTTGTCAATTTGATTTTCAATAACTACTATGTCATTATCAATATCACTCAATTCTACAATTTTCTTTCCTAACAGAATCTTCTGTCCTCTCTTAAGAGACTTTAATTGTGTCAAAGTTAACTTACTATTTGGAATAGTTTCGTATATAAAATTAACTTGTTCGCCTTTTTTATCTTTATACCATTTTATAAGCTGTTTAGATTTAACATCGTAAAGTATTGCTTCATATTCTGATGTAAAAAATACAATACCATTCTTTTGTGTTAGTTCATCAGTAATTGTTTTAACACAGTATATGTATAAAGAATTATTATCAAGATACAAGTCTCCTAACTTCACATCATCAAAGTCTAAAGTCTGATTAACATCATTATGGAGTTTTACGTTGTCTACAATAAGTTCTACATTATTATGATCAAATTTAGTGTTAATTACTTGATCGGTAATAATCTTATATACTGCATTATTATACCACACATGCTGTCCTGACAGATGTTCTAAATTATCATACCATACATCTACAAATATTCCATCGTATGCTTTCTCATGAATTCGACCTAGACTAACTGAAGATACTGCTATTTCCCAATTAGAAATAACTACATCTTTTATATACACTTCAGATGAAGCTTTTTTAAAGTCTAATACATTAGTTTCAGCTTTTAATTTGTGGACACACTTCTTATGCCACACTAACGAGTTTGCAGGATATGTTACCCCAGGAAGCCAAACGAAAACTTCAATACCTTCATATATTTCTTTTAGTACAACTGGAAGTTTATTCTTGGTAATATTACTATTACTGTACGTTACTGGTAGCAAGTGCAGTAGATTAGACACACTGTTAAGTTCTGATTCGTAAGTAAGTTCTTTAAGAACTAATTGTTTTACACTTACATCATAATCTACTAAAAATTCTTCTACTCTTTTGGAACCTTCTAGTATTTCTTTTACCTGCGTGTGCTGAACTTCTAAAATATCTAGCCCGTCTTGTAATTCTTTTCTATTAGATACTTTATTAATTCTACCGTTTGACGGAGTGTAGTAAACATACGATACGTCCGAAGAAGTAATAGTACCTTCGAAGGCTTGTAATATATCCAATATATCAGACATGCAATTTACTCCTATATCTTTCTAATATTTCATCTGTTACAAAACTATTTTCTGTATAATGGAATATTCCACTTTGTTTGTGGTTTCCTATTTTAATCTCGCAGGCTTTATTAATATAAACGCCTACACAATCTTGCCACGCTTGTACATCTCCTGACCAATTTTGTATTTTAGGTTTCATGTGTGTAAAGCTAGGAAATTTAACTTTGTTATTTGTTATTCTATCATCACAATCTAATATCTTAGCTGCAATTGCAGCACTAACATCCATACTCGATTGTAGAGGAAAGTTTTCTTTAGCGTATTGAGTATAAAACAATTCCCAGTTATTAGATATAAGTTCTAACCATTTATAAAATTCTTGTGCAAAGTCGCATTTTTTAAAATAATGCAATCCTATATATAAATTTGGTAAGTAATTACTTGTAAATACTTTTCGATAATAATCACTAGTTACTAGATCGTTACGATATGTATAAACATTACTTGTAAAAAATACTTCATATTCATTTAAAAAATTCCACCAAAGACTAATATCTTGCAATACTAACATGTCAGTGTCTAACACTAGTGTTTCGTCGTACGGAGAAGCGTGATAAATTTTCCACCTATTACTAATTTTCCACTCTTCATGTGCAGCATCATCAGCAAATGGAATTGGAATTATTTGATCAAATAACTTTACATACTCCTTAGGAACTTTATCATTAGTAATGATGCTAATTAATGTGTCAGTATTAGTTACAGCAAGGCTCATTGCTAATAGACAAGCTTGCTGTACATAATCGTCCTTAGCATTATTTTGTGCTAAAACAACAATACCTCTACTCATCTTCTGCTCCTTCACTTATTATACGCTCTAAACTAAATTTGTTCATAACATGAACACTTTGTCCTTTAGTACGTATTGCATGATATTCGCCAAGGTAATCTTTTTTCTCAACTAAGAATAACATTTCATCATCAATTAGACTCCATAATATATCTTTGTCAATAGTATAATAATGTTTTCCTGGTAACTGGCTTGCAAAATTACCTAGTTCAAAGCCATTCATGATATGAACAGCAATACTAAATGCAAAATCATTTCTAAACAAACCGGAGCCTATTTGATATACTCGTCTATAATGATTCCATTGATCCTTTATATGCTTTATTAAATTAAAAAATATTTCATTTTGCGGAGTTTTCCTAAAGAACACTACAGTAGCCCAATAAAATTCTACACTAAAGTTACTAATATAAGTAAACTCTGTTTCATCTCTAGCCTTTGATACATCGTATGATTCTTTAAACATCATTAAATCTTCTTTTGAATCAAAACAGGATTTAAATAAATCATTTGATACAATATAATCTGTATCTAACAACAATGTTTCATCGTATGGCGATAAATGATATACATCATCTCTAATATCATTTTTAAAAGATGCAGTTTTATATGCCAGTGTACCGTCAAAGAACATTCTATTATTAGTTGTACTAGTAAACTCTAACGGTATTATATGATCAAATACTGAACTATCAAACTCATTTTTTAGATAGTCAACATCTTCAGTTATTATACTAACTGGTATGTCAATGTAGTGCTGAATTCTGTTAGCAAGAAAGACTGCTTGCTTAACATAGTCAAGCTTTCCGTTATTTCTTGCTATTAGTATTGCGCCTTTACTCACTTATCGTACTCTACTAATGATTCTGTTTTTCTATTCTTTTTTAACTTCTCGTAGCCATCGTTATATTCGTTAGAAGCCGAAAAGTACACATCAATAATATCATCATAGAATTTTTCTAAATCAGTAACTTTTGAAGGGAGTTCATTATCATCAGTAAGCACTACATCTTGAGTATTGCCTTTGTCCACTAAGAATCCCACAAAGGTAATTAACTCTTGCGTTACAGTAAACTGACTACCGTTAGCAAAATACAGTAATGATTCATAATATTTTTCTTTGAGCAATCGTTTCTGGTTATTCAACGTAACCATATAATTACTAAAATCAAGTGCTTTTTCTAAACGTTCGTCCATAATAATCTCCTGTACAGTATATATGCGCAGTTTATGATTACTTTGATAGGTTCTGGTAATACTAGACTGACATAACTTATAATAACATCATTATGAAGTTATGTCAACTAAATTTTAGCCCCAGCCAACTGTTAATGTTGCACTAGCACTTGTGCCGTCAGTATTAGTCCATGTTGCAATGATTTGACCTTGTGGGCCGCCGCCACTAGAGCCACCGTACCAGGCAACTGTAAATACTCTTCCATTGGTGCCGCTAGTACTAGTATTAGCAACATATAACGGTGCGCCGCCTTCTTGTGTATAAGACCAACTGCCGCCATCTGGTGTAGGAGTTGCTGTAAATATCGCTGTACCGCTGCTGCCTGTTGCGGGTATGGAGACATACCTGCCGCCTAAGACTTGTGTAGCATTAGTAACAGCTTGTGCAACTGTTATACTTGCTGTTGCTGTTGATGTGCCGCCACTGTCAGTTGCGCTTATGTTTATCGTCCATTCTCCAGCGGACAAGCCACTATAATTTGGATAAGATTGAGATGTTACACTAGGTAATGCAGCAACGATACCAGCTGGATTAGTTGATGTTGCTGTAACACTAATAGGCCCAGTAGCTGTTCCAGTTATGGTCCAACCTGCGCTAAAGACTGTAGTTGTGTCACCGGAACTAGGAGTAAAGTATAAAGATATACTAGGCGGCTGTGGCGGAATGGTAACAGTTAATCTACTACTTGCACTAGCGTTGCCGCCTGGGCCTGTAACGGTAACGCTTTCTTGGAAAGTTGTTGGCGAAGTCTGGGTACCACTATTATACGAGCCGCTTGCTGCCCCAAAGTATTGAGGGCGGAAAGTACCAGTACTACTAGTTGCGTTAGTACTTGTCCAAGTAAACGTTGATGACTGTCCTGTTGTAATAGGATTTGGGCTCCAACTAGCTGTTACTGTTGGTGCTGCTGGTGGCGGTGGTTCTACTGTAACAGACGCATTTGCCGAAGTACTTCCGCCTGCACCGGATACAGAGATATTCTGTGTATAGTATCCGGGAGTATTGTACGGGCCATTATAGAAGCTTCCTGTAGCAGCATTTCCTGTGGGTATAGTTCCCATTGGTCCGGTGATACTGATTGAAGTTACGTTACTAACGTTCCAATACAGTGTGTTAAACCCGCCTTGTGGAATAGTTGCAGGCACCCATTCGAATCTTTTAATTATTGGTGCCGGCGGTGCAGTATTTGCAGTTGCCGAGGTTGAGTTTGATCCTGAGCCGCCAGCATTACTTGACGATATACTTGCAGTATAAGCGCCTGATAAACTAGTAGCTACACTTGTGCTGCCGCTAAGTGCAGTAGACGAACCTAGCGTTGTTCCATTTGGATTTGCCCAAGATACACTTGTTGATGTTCCTGTACCTGACGACCAGCTAAGTGTAAGTGCAGCGCCAACGAAAACTGTTGACGGACTAAAGCTAATAGTCGGTGACGGTGATGACGGATTAACTGTAATTGTTATAGACGAAACAGCATTACCAGCACTAAAGGTACAAGTCATTGAGTACGAGCCAGCGGATGCTTTAAAGAATCCTACGACAGTAGATCCGCTTGCTGAAATAGTGCCTGTGCTACTAAAGTCGCCACCTATAGTATATGTTCTGCCTGGTTCTCCAGATACAGTTGCAAGAATAGTCCCATACGGAGCAACAGTAGTAGGCGATACACTAAATGTATTATCTGCTTCTAGTGGCACATATGTAAAGCTTGCTGCTTGCTGACTTCTAAATGTGCCAGCAGTGTCATATACAGAAATAGATGCACTATAATCTTGAGTCGCATTGTAAGCTAAACTACCGTCAGCAGCAGCATTTGAATTCACGCCGCCTCGTCCACCAGTTAGTGCTACTCTTCCGGCATTTGTTGTAGCCCAAGTTAGTGTCGTAGTGCCGCTTCCTGCAGATGATGGATCGAATTCAAACGTATCAATAGTTGGTGTTAGTACAATATTTGCTACGCTTATACCAGTTGTTGACGAAGCAGTATTTCCTGCAAGATTTGAAAAAGCTTGCAATTCAGCAGTATAATCACCAGCAGTTGGAAATGTTATAACAGTAGTTCCGTCTGCGCCAAGAGAAACAAAGTTAGGTACTACACCAGGTATTCGATATCGAACACTTGTTGCAAAACTTGTTGTCCAAGCTAATGTTGATGTTTGCCCAGTATTAATACTTGCCGGGCTTAAATTAAACGTATCGATTTGTGCAAGCGGTGCTGGTGCCGTTGCTGTTACTGTAGTCTGCTGCGCTGCGGTTTCGCCAGTAGCACTTGAATATGCTTCTATTCGAGCAACAAAACTGCCTACGCTCGGAAACGAATAAGTGTTGTTCCCGGATGCACCAACAGAGATAGGAGGGTCTGCCTCGCTCATATTTGGGTTTATAGTAACACTTGTTGCATTTGCTGTTGACCATGTAAGGACCGAGTTGCCGCCTGCAGTAATACTAGACGGTGACCATGAAAAGCCAGTAATACTAGGGCTTAAAGGCGCTGCGTTAATTGTAACGTTTATAGAAGATGTTCCACTTTGATATGGTCCATTAATTGCTTTAATAGTTACAGATACGTTACCAGCCTGTGCAGGTGGAGATAATGTACGTGTTCCATTTGCTGTTTCAGTTACTGCGGATGTTGCGCCATTCGGATTTGTTTGTGTAATATATACCGAAGTAGCTTCTAATGATGTCCACGAAATATTAAAAGTGTCGCCTGCTGTAATAGTTAACGGATCTGCTTGAAAAGCACTAATACTTGGATTTGGAATTATGGGTGTTTGACTAGTATCTGCAATAGCTCGATTAGCGGAACTTGCAACTATCGTACCACTATAAGAATTTGTTCTTAGTTTAATTGCGAAATATTCTGTGCCCTCAGTAGTCAAGTCTGCTACAGCAGATCTAGAAATTATAGCTGTGCCGCCAACAATTGTGACTGTGCCAGTGGTTGCATTGTCTGTAAAATCACTAGCATTTATTCCTGGACCGTAAACAGGACTGTTATAGGTACTGATAGTTGTCCAATATAATGTAGTATTGTCTGGTACACCTGTTGTGGAAACTGAAAATGTTGCAGTATAAGTTCCTTCACTAATAAAGGATGGATATACTGGATGATTAGTAGGATTTGATACTAAAGAATACGTTGGCGGATTAACTGATATGTCACTAATAGAAATAAGATCACTTGTCGCAACTAGATCATTTCGCGTGACATCGGTGAATAATCTTAGCTTGAATGTTTCTGTACCTTCAGTAGTCGAGTCTGCCGCTGCGGCTCTGTATACATATGCGCCGCCGGCGCCAGTTCCTGATAATGAAACACTTCCTGAAAGTGTGCTTCCTTGGAAATCAGCAGCATTTATACTTCCAGAAATTACTTGAGTATCCCAATACAATAATGTGCCGACTGCTACATTAGTAGTACTAACACCATAGTTTAGGCCAGTTTGTCCTTCAAGTAATGTTGTAGCAGACGCTGCACCTATTGCATATGTCGGAATTACTATTGCCGGTTCAACAGTGCCTGTTGGAGATGATTGAGCAATGCCGCCCGGTCCTGATGCAGTTACAACTGCAGATACAGATCCAGCCGATTGCCAAGCAAACGCTGCTGTTCCATTAACGTTGCCATTTCCAGTATATAAGCTACCGTCTGGTCCTGTTACACTATATGATACCGAAGTAGTATTTGTTGTTGCCCATTGCAAGCGTTGTATTGATCCTACATAACCCGGCTGTGGGCTCCAAAATGCCGTTACAGACGGTGGATTATTAAGAATAAGTCCATTAAACACTGCAAGATTTTGTCCTATAGGTGGTGTTGTAATGTCAGCTGTAACAGTTTCGACGCCGTTATATACTACAGATCCTTCAGGTCTTACCAAACTGATTGAACTAGTTAAATCACCAAATACGTCTTCGTCAATTAATTCAACATTAGTATCGCTAAAATAAATTCTAAATTGTATTTCTGTTGAAGATAATTGTTGTGCTGCAATTTGATAGGAATTTCCGCTATATGCGCTACCAGTTTGTTGATAGACTGCTTGGTATGAGCCTGTTAAGTTGTAATTACCTACATTATAACCGCTGCCGACAGCCGTTGAACTAGATGCGCCATTAGCGCCAAAGCTTACTATGCCCATATTAGACAGCAAAGTTTTCCAATCATTAGTTTTAGATTGAGAAAATGCCCAAGTTATATCTGCTGCCATTCTAATCTTACCGCCGGCATTAAAAAAGTGCCTACGGGCTGCTGCTGATAAAAATGTTACTTTAAAAATATGAACTAGAGTTCCGTTCCATGTACCCTGTGAACTTTGTGACCTAGTAATACTAAGTTCAGTGCCGGATGCATCAAGCAGTGATTGAACAGCAAATTGATCTGTTCCAATATTAAATTTGTTACTTTCAATTTGTGTTGCTAGACCTTCTAAATAGGTCATATACGATTCTTGAACTTTGTCAGCACTACCTGATGCAAAATTGCCTACTGGAGTATCTTGTGCAGTAAATGCAGAGGCTCCTACTTGATGCACTCGTGCTCTTACAATATCTTTGTATAACGCTGCGTAATCACTTGCTGCTATTAAATCTGTGTTAGATGTGTTAGTATCATAATCACCTACTACTGATGATGAATTAAATGACTGCCCGTATCCAAATGTAGGAGTAGAAGAGGACGAGGTGCCGAGTATTTTACTAATTCTCTGTTGTAAGTTGTTAAATCGTGTTGCTAAAACAGTAGTTGGCATGCTTAATCGTTCCTCTATACGATATTTATTCTTTTAAGAACCGAGTAAGTTTTTTATGCAGTTAACGCAGTAACCGGTATATATGTTGGTGCATTAACTGTTACATTCGACGTGTCTGCTCTATAGTGTTGTATAGTTGTTGTTAAGTATCCGTCAATATTATTATCAACGAGATTATCATTTGCTATGTCATTAAATTGTATTCTAAATTGTATTGTAGTGTCGTCTAATTCTTTAGCATCAATCGATAGTAAGTTTCCTGCGTATATACCTGAATAACTACCTTGTCCAACCTTTTGGTACACTCGTACATAACTTGATGTCAAATTATAATTGCCAACCGGTTGTCCTATACCTGTATTATTTGTACTTGTTGAATTATGGTTAAAACTTACAGTACCTACTTCCGATAATAATGCTGTCCAGTCTCTTCCCTTTGGTGTTGACGAACTAGTGTTACTTGCTGAAATTCGTATTGCGCCACCTGCATTAAAAAAATGACGTCTTGCATCCATAGTTTCAAAATCTACTTTAAATTCGTGATTAATTACACCGTTCCACTGGCTTGTGCGCTCACTAGTAGTTCCTACCTCTAGTGATGCTTGTGACGAATCCATAAGAAATTTATCACTTTCAAGCTGAGTCATTAGACTTTCAAAGTCAGTAAGTCCCTTTACTGCGCCTTGTGGATCGGTTATTGTTATACCTGATGCATTTATAGTGTAACTGGTTGAATCTGCAATTACATTTAAATTTTGTGTAACTGGTGCAATCTCCGATGGGGAAGGGGAAATCCCTGTTTGGTGCATTCTAGCGTTAACCATGTCTACAAATATCGAGTTTAGATGCTCTGCTGTTGCAGTTGTGCCTACAACAACTTGCGCACTGGTTACACTCTGTCCATATCCAGTTTGGCTGCTGCCATTACCATATAAATTAGATAATCGCGTCTGTAAGTTGTTAAGTCTTGCTGCTGTTAAATCTGCCATGCTGATCCCTTAAACTTTTAGTACGCATTCAACTAACTTTTCGTCATCATCATGATTTGTATCAAGTGCAATTCCTACTAAACTGGTTGTAGCAAGTGTTGTACACACTCCATCTTTCCATGCATATATTGCTTGTCCTTTTGACACAGGACCTGCAACCCTTACAGGAACACGACCTTTTAATCCAATTGCCTGACCATCACATTCACTATTCATTAAGTATGCAGGCTCTAATGATATAACACCAATTGCATGATCGCTTAATGTTGCTGCTCTAGTTTCTGCTTCGCCGCCTACTGCCATTACTGTACCTACTGGATATTCTTGATCAGTTGTGTATTTCTCTGCCAAATCTGCATATCTTGCAGTAGTTGCAGTGCCGTTAAATAAGTTTGCAGAAAGATTACCAGTTGCGTCTCTTGCTGCAATTGTATTATTAGTAGCACTTATTGCTGCTGTTCTAAAATCACTACCAACTCTTAAACTAGTTGCTTTAGTTGCTTCACCGACAAAGTTTACAGCATGTACGTTTTCCCAACGCAATGCTACTGAGCCGATGTCAAAAGTATTATCTAAATTTGGCATGAAGCCATTAGAAGTAATGTATGCAACTGTTGTGTCAACTCCGGCATTATCTGTTGTAGAGAATTTTATTCTACTGTTAACACCATTTGTGTTTGATATAATTGCTTCGCCAGATTGCATTTTTAAAGTAAAGTCGTCGTTAGCGCCAATTACTAGTCCAGCATCAGGTGCTTTTATAGCTGTAGCAAATGTTGTTGCTACGCCCGGTGTTGCTACAACTACAGAGTCAGCACCTATAACAGTCCCGTTAGTTTTAACAAGGTTTGTTGCTGCTGTTGCAGTTCCGTAAAATCTATCAGCTGATGTTGTACTACCAGTTACACTATTTACAAGATTAATACCTTTGTAAACAGTAGTAAACCCTGTTATTGGACTTGCATCATTTAATGTAAATTGTTCTGAGGAAATAATTGCTGTTACTACGCCATTTGAAATTGCTTTTATTATAGACTTAGCTGCTCCATCAGAATCTAAAACAGAAACACTGTCCATTAATGTAGGGTTTACTCCTGCTTGCTGAGGACCTACTAATGTAAAACCTGTACCATTATACACCTTTAATTGATTAGTTGCCGAATCCCACCAAAAGTCGCCATTAGCTAACCCTGTTGGGCTTGTACCTGAAGTTTCAGAGCCTCCTGTTGCTCGCCACTTAGTTCCGTCATAAAATTTTAATTTACTTGTAGTAGTATCAAACCAAATTTGTCCGGATATAGGCCTCGGTGGTTGATTTGCTCCGCTAAAGTTTTCTAATAAGAATAAGAAATTCTCATTTTGTATTTCGCCGTAACCAGCGTAGTTTTTTCCGATGAATTTTAGGTCAGTTGTTTGATCAACTGTACCATCTTCTACTGTCGTTAAAACCGTGTTACTGTATCTATCTATCTGATAAGCCATGTTTTTTTAAACCCCTAGTACTATTATATTATTTATCGTTTTTAAGGATAGTCAACTGAAGCAACTGCGTCATATTCCCAAATTGTTCCGTTACTAGAAAATACTAGTAATTGTCTTGCAGGAGTAAGTGTAGCAGTACCTGATGCTGTGTTTGACACTGCAACATCTCGCACTACTGACTGGCTTTCTGCTGTAATTTTATCTACAAACACTTTACTAAGTGTAAGTACTTCACCAGTGTCAGGTTCGCTATCATCTCTAATAGTTACATTAATACCACTAACTGTTGCTCCAGCATATGATGTTGCATGTATTCTAGCTACTTTGCCTGTGTTGTCTACTGTGGCAGGATACATATCGTTTATATATGTAGACACTGCTGTTTGTAGTGACGATCCTGAACCTAATCCCGTAACATCCATAGCAAATGTAATTGGCGTTGCTAATACTTCACTATCTACATATCCTTTAGTTGCTGCTGTACTATCATTTGATTCTACTAATGCTTCATTGCCTAGTATGTTAGCAACTCTTGAACTAATTGGAGTCGATAGACCTAATAATGCTTGATTATCTTGTACTTCTATCGGGCCGCCTGCGGTAATATTAATTCCGCCAATGCCTGATGCTATTACGGAAAGTGTGCCGTTGCTTGAAATAGTATTATTTGCAAACCCTAAACTAGCAACATTTAAATTTGCCAATGTTCCTACAGATGTCAATTGGGGTGCAGAGGATATATTACTCAAAACACCAGTAGTTGCACCTGTTGAGGACATCTTGATACTGCCGTTTATTTTATAAACAGACGAAGCTGAACTTAGATCGACATTTTGGTTAAATGTCCATGCAAGTTCTGCTAACTCCCATGTTAACGTCTTATTTCCATCTTCTGAGTTAACAATAATGCCGGCGCCTGTAACAATTGTATCGTCACCAATACTACTATCGTTAAGCGCAGCTAACTCAATATGTTTATCTTCTACTTTAAGTGTGCCTACTTCAATATTAACATTGTTTCCTTCAACAATAAAATCGCCAGTAACTCTTAAATCGCCTTCAACGTCTAGTGTGTATGCCGGTAAACGGTTAGTTGTAAAAATACCTACTTTAGCTGTTCCTGCATCTACATATACTGCATCTACAATTTGGCTTTCAAATTGGCTAGATCGGACTCTAAGACTTAAATCATGATCTCTTAATTGATTTTCTATATAAAACTTATTAGAGATAACCTTTTGCACGTTGTTTTGTGATAGACCAATTGTTAAACCACCTGAGTTTTGTACTGTCAATGTACCAACTGTAGTTCCGTTAGCATCTGATGGAAGGAAAGCGTCAGCAGTTCTTACTACGCCGGCTGCGGTAACAAGTGAGTTTGCTGAATCTGCAATACCTCTAAATTTAAAATTGGTCTTATCAACAATATTAAATCCTATAAAAAGTTTGCCTGTTGGGTTGTCATCAGTTACTAGTGATAATATTCGCTGTGAATAAATTGGAGTAAATTCAATTGCGCTAATTACTGCGGTTAGTGTGCCGCCAACATATAAGTGTGCAACTGTACGTGATCTACTAGTGCTATCAAGAATACTAGTAATTTCAAATCCGCTTTTACCTTGGGAATCAGTATATTGTGGACCCATCAATATTAAGTCTGTACCATCATATGCATAAACTTGATTATTTAGGTTATCAATCCATAGGTCACCTGCGACCATTGTAGGTTGTGTGTTTTGCACATACGGTCCGCCGCTTGCTTTCCATACTGATCCATCATATACTTTCAGCCGTTGTTCAGACGTATCCCACCAAACTTGACCAGTTAACGGATTACTAGGTGCCGCAGTGTTAGCAAAACTTTCTAATAATTTAATAAAGTTTTCATTAAAAGCTTCGCCATAACCTGAATAGTTTCTACCTACAAGTGTTAGGTTAGTACTATTGATATCTATTTGGCCATCAATTAAATTTGTTAATAGCGTCCCGTCTGTTTTGTTTAGCTGATAGCTCATGATTATTTTCCAGTATATATAATATAGTTAGTTGTTAAGTATGGATTCATAACATCTAATGCATTGCCCAAAGATGCATTAGTTTGTATGCCACCGCTTGTTGCAAAGCCTTGAACGCCTGATGTTCCTTCGTCTATTGCTAAGTTAATTGCTTCTTCATCTAAAGGAACACCTTCGTCTAACCTAATTCCGTAATATTGTGTGCCACTTGGGCCTTCCATATCATGTTCGTGTTCAGGTAAGTTATCAATTCCAATCGATTTATTTTCAGTGCCGCCTGTATTGCCCACTGCGTCTGCGCCAAGTGCAGTAACTCTATTTGCAGCAACGCCTCCCATGTTGTCAGAACCTAGTGGGAATCTACCTCTTAAATCAGGTATCGTAAAATACGATACTCCGTTATCACTAACCAACGACGGGTCTTTAAAGTTATGTTGAATTGCTAACCACAAATCATTATAGTCAGATTTTTTAACTTCAGCGCCATCACATATTAACCATCCTGATGGAGGAGTGCTACCGCCATACGCAGAAATAATACCTGGTGGATTTAATGGAATTGTTTTTAAGAAATTTCTCTTAGTTACGCGGAACAGTCCTGTATTACCGACTACTTTGTTTATAAGTAGTTCATCAGCATTTTCAACATCTAATTCTACAGTTTTATTTGATATGAAACTGTTTGCAATTCTAACGTCGAATGTTTTAGTGCTTCCGCCTGTTTGTCCATCAAAAGCAAAACTGTTTGGTGTAACATCGCCAGCAACGCCAAAGGTTGTAGCACTTGCTAATTTATCTGCACTGCCTGCTCTTCCACTAACAGTACCGTTGATGTTGCCTTGTAAGTTTCCGTAAAAGGTTGTTGCGTAAACTTCATTATATTTTAAAGTTGGCGAACCTATGTCTCTTAACGCATTTCGATCCGGTCCAACTGTTCCAGTTGTTATTGATCCAGCATTGTCAGCGCCTTGTTTCATTACAAGATCACCTGCTATATATAAATTTTGCGCAATACTGGCGCCGCCTTTAATAATAGCAGATCCTGTTCCTGAGTCAATAGCATTAACTGTGCTTTCAACCTTTAAAATTCCAGTAGTTGCATCTCCTGCTTTTGGACTTATTTGCACATTTCCTACAACGTCCAATTCTTCATCTGGTGCTGTATTATTAATACCTACTCTCTGAGTACTATCAATGCGCATTACAGTATTTGTATCTGCACCTTGTACTAAGTTAAAATCAATGCTAGAACCGCTTGATCTATTTTCAATAACTGCTGACGATCCGTTGTTAGCTACGTAGATATTAAAATTACTACTAGTACCTAGTTGTACGCCGTCGTCTGATTTAACTTTTAATTGGAAGTTGCTAGTTGATGCACTGTCGCCTCTTAAAAAATTACTTGCAAGAACTGTAGTTCCGGAAACTACTAATGATTCTGCTTTTTCTGCTGTACCCCAATACTTTAATACTTCTAAGTCAACTAATGGAGTTGTAGTTAGATTGTATCCAGCTTTAATACCTGCTGTAAATCCAGTAATTGCTGTTTTAGGAATAAATGCCTGCTTACTAATAATAGCTGCTGGTTCATTTTCAATTTTTATAACTAGTACATTATATGTTACGTCATCAGACCCAACTATTGCTTCTGATTGTGCTCCAGTAAGAAGTCCATCAGAGAAGCTTGGTCCAACTAGTACCCAGGCGCTGCCTGTAAATAAGTAAAGCTGCTGACTCTCAGTATTAACCCACAAGTCACCTGCAACAGAATTTGCAACAGCTGGTTGATTAGTTGCTTTTTTTAGACCGCCGGCTGCGCCCCATGTTGTTCCATCATAAACTTTAAGCTGATCAACACCATCGGTATTATCGTACCATAGTTGGCCTTCAACTGGACGTGACGGAGCTGATATGTTTGCAAAATTTTCGAGCAAGTGTAGGAAATTTTCTGCTACTACAGTACCGTAAGAAGTTGAATTCTTGCCTGGGAAACTTAGACTAGTGTCGGTATTGATTGTTAAATCTTCGACAACAATATTACCTTTATTAATATTGTCAGTGTAACGAACTTGATATGCCATTTATATAACTCCTTACCCTGCTAAACTTTGTATGCGTACAGTGTAATCTATTTGAATAAGTCTGTTTAAAGACTTCTGTACTGGATGAAAAATTACATGAGTAATTAATCTGCCTGTTCCTGCTGTATTATAACTACGCAATCCTAATTCATCAAACACAAAAGCATTATTATAATCTGTTGCTGTGTCAAACGCATCTTGACCGTTTGGTTCACCGTAGTCTAACAAACAACTAACAATAACATCAGTGTAATTAGTGCCGCTTACATGACGTGTCTCTATGTAGTTACGAGAAGGGTCATTGTTATTAACACTGCGATCATCTACAACCTTAGTAAATGTTTGATTGTATAATGTAGCATTTGTTCCTGTGCTGTTAGGTGTTAGGTATGTAATAATCCCAGAAGGGTCAACACTTGTGCCGCCGTTTCCAAAGCTCATTTCATACACAAATCCTTGACCTGCATTTGATAAACTCTCAGCTAGTGCAATACTCATATTTTCATAATGAATAGCATTTCGCTTGTCTACATATATTTCTTTAGTTTTAGGATCACTTATCTTAATGTGTCCTGTAACTACTACTCCGTTTGTATCTTGCATAATATTTTCGCTCACTTTGTTTCCTACACTGTATTTATTCTGGTAGCGCCGATGTTCCTGCTCTTAAGAAATATCCGATATCAGTTTGTGTTTCGCCTAACGAAACGCCTAAGTCCGTCCATGGTCTTCCTATTTTACGCATAATTGATATCTTTTGATTAGCTACAGGAGTATCTAAAAGTACTACTGAACTAGTAAGAATATTATTACTTCCATCATATGTATTTAATAACGTAAATTCTGCTGCTAAAGTAGAGTCACCTTCAGGACTATCAAGTGCTAATACTGGATTAAATGATTCTAAAGTTGTTTTGCGCAGTCTTTTTCCTGCTACAAATATTTCAAAGTCATTAACACTACTTGCTTTAAAGTTAAGAAGAATAGTTGCTGACGGACTATCAGGAACTGTTACTTCTTGCACTTGTGTTACATCTTTATAAGGAATAGTTTTAGAAGGACCTTGGTCATGTACGCCTGTTCCTGTAACATTAATATCTTTTACACCTGTGCCAAGTGTACCTCTACGAAGTTGACGTAGTAAGTTGCCTTCTTTTACAAAATACTCAATGCGCTCACCTGCAATAAACACTACACCTGGAACATTTGCATACTTATTTGGTTCTGGTAATTTACTAGCATCAACAACTTCAATTCTTAAGTCAAAATAGCGTAAATCTTTAGCTAATTTTGTTTCTTCAATATCAAGGCGTTTAAAGTGTGTTCTATTAAGAATGTCTTTAAACTGTCTGTATGCAAATTTAGGTACATTTATATCTGCTGCAAAATGTATAACTTCTATTATATCGTTAGCAGCAGGCCTTTTATTTAACACTACTTTTGTTTTACTATCAGTTAGATAATAGTCAATACTTGGCGATAGTAGTTCGCTGTTAACTGTTACCCAAACATACTCAGTACTGTGTGCAGGCTTACGTAAAGTAATTTCACCTACAGTTAGTCGGTTATAAGTTACATACTGTATATCTTCAGTAAGTAATGTATCTCTTGACACTACATCGTAATTTATTCTTTCTATGCCAAGAATATTATGGTTACTAAAATTAAATATTTCTACTACAGAATCTGCTGTAGGAGTAGTATCTAAAGTTAACGTTGTTCCATCAAGTTGGTAATCACCGTCAGTAATAACATATACTTCAAGTATGTCACCAACTTCGCCAACACCGTCGGAAAGATTAATACTACTTGTAAAAATATCAAATCTCCACTGCGTAGGAGTAGTAATTTCTGTACCATTTAAGAACACTTTTACATCACTAGCTTGTAATGCGTTGCCTGGTTGCTGGAATGATTCGAGCTTATACTGTCTATTAGAATCTGTTATATTAAATTGTATGTTATACCCTGCATTTAATATTTTATTATCAACTTTTACTAAAATATTATATGCTGTTGGTAAACTATAGAACGGTGCTTCGCTAAGAACAAATGTATTTGTTACTCCTGAAGCAGTAAACGAATCTTTAGTAATTTGACTATAATTTACTTGTACATTATTAGTAAATGCTGTATAATGTATTACAATATCCTCAGCAGGTGTAACATCAAACCTAATAGCTGCTCTATTATTAACGTTTAAAATAGTTACATCTGTTTTACTTCCGTCAAGTGTTACATGTATTGACATATTGTTAACATATTCAACAGTTGTTTCGTATGTTGCTGATGACCCATCAGCAACTAATGTTCCAAAGTCTAATATGTTTTGACCAGTTCTTTCAACTGTAGTAATATTAAGCTCGGTATTGTCACTTGGGTTACTAATAGTGACAGTATTTGCTCCCCAATCAATTGTGTATTCCGAGTCTGCTAAAATTACATTTGACACTTTAACAATAACTGATGGATTACTTCCAGGCACTGCGCCTAAATTATATGTTAGCTGTGATGGACCTGTGCTGTCTGTTACATAACTTTGGCTATGTATTGCACCAGTGCCGCCACTGTCTCTTGTAAATACTTTAATATCTAATGTATCTAGCACTTGTCCCGGTACAAGTTCTTCAGGTCCGGCACTAGTTGTCGGTGTATTAAAGCCATCGCCGTCAACAGTAATTTCTTCTGCATTAACGCCGCGGGCTGTACTATAAGATAAGTCGCCGCCGCTCAATGCAGTATCATAGCTTTCTGGATCTGGAATAAAGCTACCATCGCTAGTGTTTTTTCTAACAACAAATACATCGTTGTCTGCTAACTCTATACCTAGATCTTGTACAAATATTACCTCAGTAACACCGTCACCTATGATACTAGATGTAATAGCGTTTATATTAGTAGCAGACGATCCCGGAACTTCATCTGTTCCTGCTACAAAATCAGGAGCATCAATTCTTACACCATTCTTATAAAGATTATAAGTCGTGCCGGCTTCAAGTGCTGCACTTAGTTCTACTGCTACAGTTGACCCGTCTAATACAAATATTTCATCTTCGTAACTATTATCAAATGTATCCCAGCTATCAGTAAACCATCCTTGGCTTTCCCATCCTGCAGGACCTGATAAATCAAAGCTAGTAACTTCTACTCCACCGTAATCTACGCCTGTCATTAGCTGTGCTAAATCTTTGCCTGTCATCGTTGTTGTTGGAGAGTAGCCATGATTAATTCTGTCTGATGCATCTAGCATTGACAACGGCTTTTCATAATTAACTATTATAGTATCGTTTAGTTTAGGCGCAATAGCAAATGTAATTTGACCTTGTTCTCTTGTGTAGCCAGCAGTAATATTAGTAATATTTGCATAAGTATATGCACTTTTTAATTGTTCGACGTCATTGATAGTAATGCTAACTTTAGTATTATTTGAATTCATTGGCCATTCTAAAGTAAACTTAGAATTTACACTAGTTCCAGTGAAGGTTTCAATTTCAGCTAGTGTAGTAACTGTATAAGTTTTAGACAGTCTGTCAAACTTAACGCCAATAGTTGGTGTTCTTACTACGCCGTTGCCAATAATTGCACTTGCCCTTGCTGGTGTTCCGGCTTGTCCAATTGAGCCTTCAATAGTAACAGTCGGCGCACTATAATAACCTGTTCCGGGATTAGTTACTTTAATTTTAGTAATTTTTCCGTAGCCTAAATACGCCTCAGCTGTTGCACCAGTTCCGCCTCCACCTGTAATTGTTATTATTGGTGTATATGTATATCCGTTTCCAGCATTAGTAACTGCAATACTTTTAACTGTGTAGCTACTATTTTCTAACCATGACTTACGTGGGTACAAAGATGTATTGTCGCTAGTGTTATAAATTGTATCTTCTGAAATAATTGCACTCGAAGGACGAATTTGCTGATAGTACGTGTCAAATCCAGCTGGCAAATCAAAGTCGCTTACTGAACTATTTGTATTATCTAATGCATCATATGCACTTACATATTCTCTGACTACAGTTTTATAAGGTTTAACTTCTTCAATGTAAGAATTATAACTGCTTAATGTGTCTGTATTAAATGTTACATCCTGTTGTAACAATCCAAGATTATGACGGGCTTTAACAAAACTAGTTTTAAATAACCAATCTACATAACTTTGCTCTGACAAAATATAACGCAATGAGGCAAAGAATAACTGATTATATTCTACTTTTAGTGTATTAATAAAGATATTATCTTTAATTGCATTAAGTATAATTCTTAATTCTTTTTCTGTATTAGTGCTTGTGTATAACGTGTCTAATAACTGTATTGTACCGTTTTGTCTTCCAATAGTTTTGTAGTTAATAGTATAATCTTCAGTAATTTCGTTTGCTTCTTTTTCAAGAAGTAACCAGCCGCCTGTTCCTACATTTTTAATTTTTACAATATCATTTAATGTATCATTAAGAGATGTTAAATCACTAGACTGTTCAATAGTATATGTCGGAATAGTAAATTCATTAACAGTAGTATCATACCAATCTGTATATTTCCAGCATGTGCTTATATCATATTGCTGCGTTGCTGTTCTAGACCAAGCCTTTGTAACATCATTATATTCATATATTGCCCAATTGCCGTTTACAGAAGAATCTGCATTAACAAGTGTTGAATATTTTCTAACAGTAATAATAGTATTATCATCATAATCTGTGCCTCTGCTTGTTACAGTAGCACTAATAACTTGTCCTAGGTTGTTAATAACTGTGTTAATTTCAGCGCCTGTGCCTGCACCTGTAATAACAACAGACGGTGCAACTTTATACCCTCTACCTGCTGACGATATCATTACGTTTGTTAATTTTCCATTTACTACAATAGGTGTTATTATAGCAGGAGTAACTTTATTTGTACTAACGGTTGCTAATTCATCAACAGTATCAACTGTAACATCAAAACGTCTTGTTACTGCTGATGGAGATTTGTCTTTTTCCAACAATTTTGATATATCATATTCATCTACAATAATGTTGCTAGATAAAACAATATTAATGCGCTCAATTACTTGCTTTAATGCCTCTACACGGTTTACAAACATGCTCTGACGAGGATTAGTTTGTACTCCGTATTTCTGTTTGACAGTCAAATTAGTATTCGGCACCGGTCTTAGTTTACTATCAGAACCAATTAAACTATCAAACCATTTACGTTCTATTTCCGGATGTATATTACTTGTATCCAATCCGTCTGACATAAGATAGTATGCACTGTGTACATTTTGCTCTTTAATTGTGTCGCTAGTAGAATAACGAATGTTTAATACAACATCATCGTTGTAAATTAGGCTGTCACAATTATTAAGTATTAGTCTATTGTTAGCAGCAAAACTAATATAACGATAGCCCTGCTCTCTTGGTTGAGCAATTAATCTTGCAATATCAAATACACTTAAAGATCTGTTTTCTACAGCAGGAATAGTTAACTTTCTTTCTACCCAGAAATAGTACTTTGTTTTAAATGTCTGTGATATATTATCGTATGCAAACTTTGTGCTGTACTGCGAATCACCATAAACACTAGTGCCACTAATGCCTGTAACTAATCCTGTATCAGTGTCGGCTATTCCATCCCAGTTGCTTGGCAAGAAGTCACTTTCTACCCACTCGTATACATCAATTGTCGAACCCGGTTGCAATTCGTTCCAGTGTGCCTTCTGATACTGAATGTCTCCTTGGTACGGATATACAAATCTAGCAGTACGTAAGTTCCACCATGTTTGTCCAACATGTTCTTCTGCCCAAAATACATCAGTGTCTAAGCCGGAATATAAACTTACATTATATGTTGCTGGATCATATCCTACTTTATACGTAAGTTCTTGTTCTGCAGGACCTGCAATCTTTCCTTGTATTGGATCAATATAATCCAAGTAAGTAATAATTTGATTTTGCCTCTTATTATAAAGAAATGCTCCTCTCAATTTAGATACATCAACTGGCTTAATTAAATTTCTTGTCCTAGTCCATGCTAATGTGTTTTCAGGCTTAATATATTTTAATAAAGTTCCTTCGTGACCGCCAATATTTTTATTAGGCATACCAATATAAAGAACGTTATTATTAGCATATAAGTTTTCGCCAAAGTACGAGTTAGCTAAATCATAACGAATTGATTCCGAAAATACTAAACTATTTTCAATATGCTCGTATATGTACACTACTCCAGTATCTAATAATATATTACTAAACTGAGTGAACTCCATGTCAAAAGTAGTATCAATATTAGCAGCTACATCAAACGTAGTTGGTAATTTCATATCTCCATTTATACTTGACACTATAAGGTTATCTGCGCTAAAGCTAACACTAAATCCAAACATTTCACTTTCTTCATTTTGCGGTGATTCTAATGTTTGGGCGTAACTAAACGATCCACTTTGTTGCTTATAAATGTAGACTTTACCTTGGTTAATCTTTTCGTCATCATTAAATGGTTCGGTAATTGCTATAGTAGTTCCTGACGGACTAACAGCAATACTGTTTGCAAATCCATCAATATTATCAACACCATCTATAATTTGACTTACAGAATATTTGTTATCAACTAGTCGATAAATTACAACTTGCTTTCTTCCAGAGTTGTCAACACTACTATCGTTTATACTTGCTTCACTAACTACTGCTAAAATTGATCCGTCTATACTTACATCAAAGTCTTTACTAAACTGATGTATATCATCTGCTGGATCATAAAGTGTTTCGTCATAAAATGCATTTCCTGTAAGATTTGGTAATAATCCTACATAATCTAAACCGTCTGTGATCAGTAACCAGTCATTTAACGATATTACTGCGCCTGCGGCAATATTAGTCTTTGCTCGATACAGTCTGCCGCTAATCGAAACTACAGAATTTTTAGCATACGGATATGTTGTATCCAGTACGCCGCGGTAGTTTTCATCTTTACTAGTTTTCCAACTAATTTTATTCCAAAGGATTGGATTAATTATACTAGAAGCAACCTGTGTGTTAACATTTTTTACTGCGCGGAAATAGTCCCCTTCGTGTAAAACTATTTGATTAAACAAGTATGTACTATTGATATTCCAAATACCGGCATAATCATCAGCTGTAGTATAACCGTGCTTGAATATTTCAATTGTTCCGGGGTTTTCTCTTGTTGTATCACCTTGGCTTGAAATTAACAATGTATAAAGATTATTGTGTTTAATAAGCTTAACTTTTTTACCAAACTTTCTATTTTCAGCAGTATATTCACTAACAATTATATCTACTAATGAATAAGAGTATGTATCGTCTGTTATTACTTTTTTATAAAGTGCAACTGCTCCTTCATTAGCTAGTTCACTACTAGTGCCAATTGTAGATGCCGGTATGTTATAAATCTGTGTATAATCTTTGTTTAATTTGTTTGGTTGATTTGCTTCTCTTGATGCTCCAGCAACGTTAAATTGTTCATCAAAGAAGAAATATTCTTCGTCTATAATTGATGCAACTTGTTCCCAAGTTTCAGTAGTAACTGTAAAATTTGCATCTGCTTCAAATACAAACAACTTACCAATCAAGCTGTTACCTTTAGATCCTAAAACAACATCATTATCAAAATCTTGTATAGTTCCTATTGTGCGATCAACATCGCTGGTGCCTCTTCCTGTTGGTGCAAGTGCAGAATTTGCCTTACGTCTTAGTTCATACTTTCCTATATTGTTTAATGGTTCCCAATTACCTGTAATGTTTTTAACATATACTCTAATTGAGTTAAAGTTTCTCTGATAGTATACAACTTCGGCAGTACTAGTTGTGATACTAGTTAGTGCAAAGCCGCCGAACTCGTTAAATGGTGTTTGTATATCTTCAATAATATCACCAATAAGTGGCTCAAATACATTACCATTAAAGTCGAATCGAGTAAAATCAAAATCAATATATCCGTCCCATTTATCAACAATAGTTTGACGTTTATTTAATATATCAATGGTAAACCCTGCGGTTTCGATGTCAATATCTCTATTATCTAAATCATACAAGCGGAAGTCAATTGAGCTCAACCCTGATGATTCTACATTAGTAGTAAATGCGTCTGAAACACGTACTACCCACTTATTAGTTTCATACTTTTGTTCAACTCCTCCATTATCGCCATAATAGCTTAGATTTGTAATAAAGCTTGCTTGATTGGAGTTTTTAATATACGTACCAATAAGTCCAACTGTTGACTGAATGTTATCGTACTCGTATGGGGTTCTTCCATCGTCGATTACATCTCTTAATACATCAACATAAACTAAGCCGCGGCCAATATCAAAACTATTTCCGTTATTATTGTGCAGTGGTGCTGTAATTAACCAGTAGCCGCCAAGTGCATCAGATAAGTTATAAGTATCCTCTTCAGTGTATAAACCAATAAACTCATTGCCAATATACATTTCGCCGGATAGTGCAAATATTCCTGTAATGTCTTTTACATATACTACTGCCGTGTCGCCATCTGCCTGTACATAATGAACTAAACCGCTACCAGTATCTGATGATACAAAGTCGCCAATACTAGGAAGTGCTACATAGGCAGGTATTAAGAATACACTATCAATCTTAGCATCAATTTCGTGCAGCCCGGTAATAAAATCAGCATCTAATTCCGGAATAGTATTATCGAATGGAAAATAATTATCTAATGTAGGAAACGTAAAGCTACGGTTATTCCAATTAAGCTTAATTCTGTCTCCGGCTTTAGTACCTAAGTACATATCTTTAGGAGCTCTAACTAGCATATGAGTAGCATCAACTGTTAATCCAGGATTTCCTGCAACTAATAATTTAACAGTAGTCGAATCTGCATCTGCTGCATTAGCAATATTTACATACGTATCAAATGTTGAGAAAGGCTGACTTCCGATCTTAGGAAGAATTTCTCTGTTTGCTTGCCACACACTTTCTCTATAGCGTATTATATCATATTTGGTATAACTAGCTGGTGACTCACTAGTGCCACTTGGTCCAAACTCATTAAATTCACCTTTAAATTTTGTTTTAACATTGCTTGCCTCTGGTATACCAACAGCAAGATATTCGCCGTCTGGCGCAGCACTAACACTTTCACCAAATTTAGCTTCAGTGATATCGAATAAATTTTCCGGAGCAGTTATTTCAGTCTGTTGTACTAAATTACTGCTATCTACATTATCTGTATAATGGTACACAGACCCGTTGCCATTTTCTGCTGCACTTACAAACAAATCTAAGTTATCATCAGTTGCACTCATTGAGTTAGTGAATTTGTGTGAATCTCCATCGTCTACAGCAGGATTTGTAATAGTCTGTTGCTCAGTATATACTGGAGTATTTTTATATACACCCCATGTATTAGAACCGTTGCTACTATAGTCGTCTACCCAGACTGTTTGTCCTTCATATACATTTTCTTGTACAATGCTATTAAGCATGGATAAGTTGTCAGCTCTAACTTTACGCAGTTTAATTAATGTAAAGCTTTCTTCAGCAAACTCGATTGCTGTATTGTCTACTGGCAATTCAATTCTAATAGTATTGCCAGAAACAAGATTAATATTGTACATGCCGTTAATACTAAAGTCTTGTGCGCCTTTAATTGCAACAATATCAGTTGCATTTAAGATAGGTGCAGCCCACTTATCTAAAGTGAGTGTAAATAACGGATTATTTGCATCTGAAGTTATTTTATTATCAACTAATGTAGTTACTCTAGCTACACTTTCTGATACTTGATAAACTTGCCAGTCGTCGCTATCAGTGCGAGTCAACCATATATAATCACCTAACGAAAGTTGATTAATATCACCTTGACCTAAGTCTATTGTTGATCCAGCTTTATAAGTTACATCGTCTTCGTGTACATAGCCGCCGCTCATTACATATTCATTAAGTGTAGTAGTAGGAAACGGTTTATGATTATAGTTTTCAGGCTTATCATATGCTTCACTGGGTAATATTCTATAAATTTTATCGTATATTATGTCAGTAGGTATTGTATCAACAAGTTCAATTGATTGTGGAGATTCTTTTATTTTTTCTTCATCAATTATGTACTCAACTTGCTCAATATCATTAGTTGCTCCGTATCGACCAACTTGTATAGCCCAGTCTTCATAAAAATCAATGCTATTATTAATCGCAGTACTTAACGGATCAAATAGTTTAGTAATTGCGTTCTTAGTACCTTTGTCTTGTATAAATCCTTGATAGAATTTATATTGACTAACATCATCGTTAATAATATTAGATAGATAATTACGTTTCTGATAACCAATTAAGTGCTGCGCCATACGCTGTTGTTCGGCGTCAAAGTTATCACTATCCAGGTCATAAAAATCTGCAAATTGATTAATTTTATAATCAAAGTTAGTATACAATTTTGATTCAGGTTTTTCATTTAGTCTATACCAAAGACTGTTATTAAATTCTTTTGATCCAGCAACTGGGCGTAATGCGACATAAAAGAATTGTTTGTATTTTATAAGATCGCCGATGTTATAATCTTTCCACGATACCCATTGTGTTACTTTTGCATCATCGTAAACAAATCCTGGAATATCTAAACTACCGTTCCAGTCATCCGAACGATATCCTAGTACCTTAATTCTTTCTTGTCTATAACCAGTAGATGGTTGATATATTAAATCGTTAAACACTGTTGTATTATCAATAAGAATAACATGTTCTTTCTGAACTAACGGAAGTGCTACGTTGTATAATCCGTTATCTGTATTCTTAGATTGAATTTGGAAAGTATTTTTATCTCTGTATATAGATATATTCTGCTTGTCCAATGGCTGACCGTCTTCTTTTAATACTCCATAATTATAAAAATCATCAAATATATTATCAACTACTGAATATGAAGAATTTAATACAAGATCCTTAGCTCCAGGACTTAAAGATATAGTAGTTCCTGACGCCCATCCTTGTGTTGTCCAGAATAGAAACTCTCTAGCTGCATGATCCCAATTTTCAACATACTGGGTTTCAACATTAAAGAATTCAAATTCAAAACCAATATCTGACAAGTAAGCATTATAACCTAATATAAAGTCTACTATTTCTTGTGAGGAAGATAGTCTTGTACCGTATGGTAATTTTTTAATTACGCTTTTATCAAAAGATCTAGCAAACGTTGCTTGCTTTCCGCCAACAATTGGAAGTTCGCCAAGTGCTGCTAAATTAGTTTTATCAAATGTGTCTCCACTAGTGAAGTTTTTAGTAACCCTAAAGAACTTAAAGTTTTCTTCAAGTATTTGGCCACGAACATATGATTTTCCTGCTCGCCATTGCGTTGTCGATTCGCTTACTCCGCCAACACTTATAACAGGATCTGAAGATGCAGCGTTAGTACTATAATAATTAAAGAACGGATTAGTTTCATCATATCCTATAACACTAAATCCATTCGATGATTTTTCAATAACTATTCCGCTGTATGACAACGTCTTTAGTGGAGAACTAGTGTTTAGGAAGATTTTATAATTTTCATCCGGAACGTATATACTATTTTCTTGTGTAGTAATTGGCGCCCGACTATCCAGAATAAGTTTAAATTTAGTTTTGTCTGTAAAGCCGCCAATTTTAATTCCTAGCTGATTGTTTATACTTGCTAAGTTTGTTTTATAGTCGCTATAAACAGTTAATACATTACTTGCTATAAGATTGTAAATGTAATTAACAACTCCTGAAGTACTTACTCTCGAGTTGTCACTAGTTGTATTTGGTAGTTCAATATCTTTCAATCTTATGTGCTTGTTAGTAGTAGTATATACAAACTGTCCTGCAAGGTTTTTCTTAATTCTAGATTTATCAAATCCTACACTAAGAAATTGTGCTGGCTTATTAAGCATCCAAGACTTTAGCAATGCAAAAGGTTGTTCACTGCTGCGTCTCCAAGCGGTTTCTACAGGACTATGGTCACCGAAAGTAAATCCGTTAGATGCAGATCTAAAAGATACATTTTGTGCATAATTTGATAATACTGGAGATATTAAATTTCCTTGCTCGTCAACTGGGATGTGATTTATTAATCCAGGTCTTACATAATCAGTTAGTACAACTAATGGTTTTTTAGGTTCTTTAACAAATCCGTTTTCGAGATCTTGCCATAAGTTTAAATTATTTTTAGTGTAAGGTGCTGGACCGTATACTTCATTCCACCAATTTGGTTTAATTCTAAATCCAAGTATTTCCCAAGGGTGTGAGTGAGGACGATCTGTATCAAGTAATTCTTTATATACTCCTCTCCAAAATCCTGGAAGTTGGTTACCGTTTACAATACTAGTCATACTTGAATAATTAAATGTAAATGTGTTATTTCTATCGTAGAAATCATTAATAGTATAATCAGTATCAACAAATCTTAACCATTGAATAAAATCTTTTAGTGTTGTACTGTCAACTTGTAGTTTACTATACTCTGTTTTTCTGTGAGTGCCTGGAACAAATTTATCAACGTTTAATAAAGTATTATCGTAGGTGGATTTAATATTATTAAAAATTCTATTTTCAACATCTAATATTAATTCATCACGATAGTCTTTAAACGCTTTAACAAGACTTCCGTCATGTCCTTGTATCATTGCTACGCCAATTGGGTATTCAGGGTTTTCTGAATTGTCTTGTTCACCAAAAGAACCGCCATTAGTAGGAGCGTAAAATATAGTACTAAGACCTTTAAATTGGAGCTTAGTTGAGCTAGAACTAGAGTCTGCTAGTTCAGCTTGATGCTTACTTGTATACACTGGATAAAACCATCCGCGGCGCCTAGCTAACGCATTGAATGTATCAACTTCTCCATAGATCTTAAATGGACCTGCACCATTAACAGTAGTAGTTGAAATATAAGTTGTGTCAATTGTTAGTTCAGGTGCATACTTAGGTAACATTCCTAGTTTTGTCGGAGTTGACGGAACATAACTACCATCAGTAGTTTCGTATTCATAAATTTCAATTGTGTCGCCGACTGATTGATAACTGTCTATTAATACAAATCCTTGATTATCAAATGTATAATCAACTTCATGCGTTAACTGTGTTCCATTTAAATATATTAATACACTTTCTGGAGATAAAGTAGTTAAATTAAAATTATTTGATAATGCATAATATAAAGTACGTACATCTAATACATTGTATTCAATTCTATTTGGTGTGCCTGATGCAAGCATGTCAGAAAAGTAAAACGGTTGGGTTTTAACTTTGTCTTTGTTTAGTTCATACAATACTTTATCAACATGTAATTTTACTGGGCCGTCGAAACCTAAATTAGATGCAATTTCAACAAAGTTTCTTTTGAATCTCGAATACTCATCTCTGCTGTATTCTATTGCTGAAATAATATTATAGTCTTTATTCGTAATATGGTAAAGTGGTAAATTAATAGGACCACTATGTTTTATAAATCGCTTACCGTATGTATCTATGTCGCCTAAATCTCGCATGTTAGTGCTACCTGGATACAATCCAGTAAATTTAGGAAGGTCTTCAATAATTGTGCTAACATGATCAATTACTTCACCTAGTGTAAATTCACTAACGTCATCATTTAACGGATTTCTTTCTAGGTTAATAGGTATTTCATAATGCCCATTTAGATTTTTAGGAGTTGCACTAGTTGTTTTAATTAATACAATATCATCAATAGATAATTCATTGTTAAACCTAACATATGCATTATTAGCTGCATCTGAAACTATAGTATAATCAGTGTTAACAATTTTAAATGTACGATTTACATAAACAAATGTAGACAAGTCTGTTAAAGTTGCAGAGTTATCATATACATTAATTGCAAAATCAGTTAATGAAGTTTCGTCTACTACAAACTGTTGTATTACCTTTTGCATAGATTTAGCAGGAGTACTAGACCACCCATTTTTATAAACAAAGTTATCTTTAGTTGTGTATTGTTTAATAAATGAAGTATCTGTTTTAATTGTTTCTGTGCCGTTAGCAAAAGTATCTGTTAACAAATTAAATTCAAATACTATATCGCCGCTGTTTGCTAAGTTCTTATAACTTAAAGGAAACCCTAATTCAGAATCATTAGTGCCAGTTCCTTGTTTAAAACTAAACAATTTATTTCCGGCATACGCTACTGAACTATAAACAGTAGTGTCATTATAGCTTATACCTTCTGCATCAAACAATTCAAATAATGGTGATTGATTTACTGTTAATTTTTCCTGAGCTAGTACCCACGCATTACCGTGATAATGGAAAGTCTTACCTGCATTAATAGTTCCTTTAGTTACAAATACTGTTTCTAAATCTAAAGGAGTAGTATCAATAGTTTCGATTAAGCTAATCCTAGTGTCATTTTTAATAGTAACAAACTTAACAGTGTAAATTTTACTATTAACTAATGTGTCATTATCATTAGCAAATAACACACGCATATTTGGCGCTAGACTAATTCCATCAACAATATATCCTAGTTGACCTTCAATATTACTAAACACATCAGCAGTAAATGTATCAATCAAGTCAACGTCTTGTTTTGCAAATGATCCAAAGTTGTCTAGTTTTAATCCTGCATCAAATTCAATAATAGGTCTCTTGGCGCGGAATGTTTCGTCAATGTTAACAGGTACATTATTAAATGTAAAACTGTGTGCTAGTACATCTTTATGAAACCATTTATTATACCTAGCCCAAGCATTTTTATCATTACTTGCTCGGTTAACAATTACATAATCCTTTGTTGCAGCATATGCACTTGCATTTGAAAATGGCAGTCTATCGAACTCATCCGAATCATAAGGAATAAAATTATCTTCAGTGTAAGCTGCTGTAATAATTAAATCGTCTTCTTTAATTAATTTAATTTCAGAGCCGACGCCTTCAACATAGTATAATCCAGTTTGGTAGTTAACTGGTATTGTATCTCCGCGGAAGAATAATTTCATTCCGTTTGATAATTCAATACCATTTGCACTTAAATATGTTTTCTTTCCTATAATGTCATTATTAATATTTAACAATGAATTTTCTTCAATATCGTATATTCTAACTTTGCCACTAACATCAACATTGTGTTTACTAATATAAAATAAGTTATCAGGCGCATTATCAGGAATAGTAAATTCTACTACACCTTTGTCAATATAAACATTTGCAACTTCTTCGCCAGCCTCACCTAATTTACGAATACCATCAGGGTATATTGTAGAAACATTATCAGAAGTATCAAAGGTTACTGAACCAGAGTTTGGTAGTACAATATATTCTCCAGCATCAAATTCGGTGCCGTATAATGTTGCATCAAATAGTCCAGGTGATTTAATTCCTTCTCTGCCTGAAACAATAATAGTGTTTCCAGGAGTAAATGATCTTGAGATAGAAAATGCCATTGGATGTCCAGGAGTATCTATTTCAAAACGATATTTCTGTCCTCTGTATAATTTTAAACTAGGATTAGGTGTTTTACCGTCTGGAGAAAATAAGTAAGAAATATCGCCGTCATTATCAACTAATGAAACAGTATACGTACTAACAACATCTCTAGATTGACCGGTTACCGGAACTGGAAGAGGACCTTGTGGTGCCCAGTAATATTCACGGAAGTTAACAAACTTGTCCCAGTTAATGTGAGGAGACCAAGGATAACTATCTTGGCTGTTTAGTACACTATGGTTATCGGTATTAGCTCCAAAATTGGACAGTTGGTTTATATAATCATTGTAATCTTTATAAAAAGTTACATTATCTAAATCATCTTTAATTACAGTGGCAGGCTCTAACTGGTAGTTTTCTCTGTCAGCAGATACATCGCCGACATAGTTGTCGATTGATTTAAATGCCTTTGCTGTTTTTCTTCCATAGTAACTATTAATTTTTTCAGCAACGCCTGGTTGAATTAACTGATCAAGGGTTGATTGTAAAAACTTTTTATTAGCTTCTGTTCTAAAGAAGCGTGGCAATAAATCAGATGCAGATCTTCTATCATCATTTGGAGTTGGAAGAGCTGATTCGTTTTGATTGTTTGTAGCCATGGTGTTTAGTAACCTCCGTTAGCAGCACTTTGTATGCCTGTGGTGCTAGTATTCAATACACTTGTAATTACATTGCCCGAGGCTTGTAAGTTACTTGCTGTAATTTCGTCAATGATTTCAACATCACTAACTTGCGCAGCATTAATAAAAATTTCGTCTGATTCAGATTTTATTTCAAACAGACTTCCGAAAGTTTGACTAGCTTGTTTTGGAACAATTACAATACTAACTAATTCTGGTGATAAGTTATTCATAACATATGCACTAAGCTCTTGGAAATAAAATGTATCTCCAAAATTCCAATATTCTATACTAAAGAATTTATTAATCGAGTCAATAACATTTGCTTTAAGTTCATTATTATTAATAGTTAATCCTGAATTTTTAACTATTTTAAATGTTACTTGTAGATCTTCGCTTGCTTTACTTCCAAATACCATCTTGTACTTAACCGGATGATATACTACTTCGTCGCTTATTGATTTAATCTTTGCAATGTCTGCACCATAGTTACGGAATAACTCATCTGAACTAGGAGGTAATGGTTTAGTAGCACTAGCACCGTTTAAATACTTTCTAAATTCTGTATCATAATTCTTAATTAATAAGTAAGAATCTATAATATTTGACGAGCCTGGGTCAATTCTATAGTTACTATCAGCAACATGAATGTAGTGGAATTTAATACCTGCGCGGCCAATGTTTGCTTTATAATTGCTTGTAATAGCACTAGTGTTAGCAACCTTATCTATTGTTTTAAAAACGCCTTCGGTTACTAAGTAAAATACTTGGCCGTCATTTTCATAACTGCTATATGATCCTATGGCTTTTTCGTTGGCTTTTATAATTATGGTACTGTTAGAATTATCAAAATACTTATAATCTTCAACACCGTCGCTAGTAATATACCGTTGTTGGAATACATACTTTGTCATTGGATTAACAGTTGGAGCAACAAGTTCATTAAACAATTCTGGATCATCTAAAACACCGTCATTATCTCTATCAAAGAATTGAACTTGTATTTTCTTACTGTCAACATACCCGTCGGCGTCTCTATACGCATCTGATATTGACCAAGTATAATCTTTAGTCAACGGATTTAAGCTATCAGGTTTTCTATTAATGTTTAATATTTGTATTTTGTCTTTATTGAGCTGTCCTGTTTTAGGATCATATATTTTATCTGCACTATCAAAGAAGAATCTTACTTCGCCTGCACTTTCGAATACATATCGTAATGCACGGTATGTAATTGTATAAGTTTCGCCGTCTGTCTTAAAATACAACAACCAACTTGAGTCTAAGTTTTGTCCAGATACATCGCCAGTTTTACCTGTACTAAAATCATTAACAGTATTAATATTTTCTGCTGTAATTAGTTTCCACTGACGAGTAGTTTGATCGTATCTTAATGCAAAATCTCTATAAGCAAATACTCGATCAATAATTTGTGCTTTAGTGTCGTCAATTAAAACTCTTGATAACTTTGGTATAACTTCTGTTATCTTTGCATTAAGTGGAATATAGTCGTTAAAAACAATTGGGCCATCACCGGTTGTTTGTAACTGCGTTCCGTCACTGTACACACTTACTATCTTTGTCCATTTATATGTGCTAATGCCTAACAAAGATGCATCAGTTGTATAAGTGCCGTCTTCTTTAAAATACTGCTGTACGCCTGCGCCGTTTAGCGGAGCAGTAAATTTACACATTGCTCCAGGTTCTAACATTCTTAATGTAGATGCAGTATACGTGCCTATTTTAATTTTAACACTATCAGTGTCTATGAAATATCCAGAACTTCTATTAGTTGCAGTTTTAATTAACTGCCAGTTAATATTAAGATCAGATACTAATATCCTATTATACTTTTCTAAGTAAAAATTCATAGTACTAGTAGTAGCAAGTAATGGCTCAACAGTATTATATATTGTACCTTCGATATCACTTTGTGTTGAAAAACTAAAACTTGTTTTATTTGAAAATTCTTCTTTAAACAAAATGCCGTCATCTGCAAATAAGCTAGTATTAGAATACTTTCCACTAGGGTCTTTTAAATCATAATACCGGCTTATGCCACTTGCAATTCTATTTACTGATTTAGTTTTAATAATGTCTTGGCTAATCCCTAAAGGACCAATGTTATAATCTTCAGCTGTAATTAATCTGTTTTGTGTATAATAAGTTGCAGGTGCATTTGTTTTAATATCTTGATCAGATTCTGAAGTGCTACCGTTATTGACAGTATACTTTAGACTTAACCCAAGTGTTAATGTTTCCCTAGTATTGTTTCTGCTTAGATAAGGAATTTCAATATTAATATTATTTAATGCACTAGGATTTATTACAATATTTCTGTTATCACTAGTTCTGTAATATACTTTAAAGTTTCCAGTTGGTAAATTACCAAATACTCCATCACTAAACACAAGATTAATTCTGTCTTCAATGCGTGAAGTAACAGCGTATACATTTCTTACACCTTTAAAAAGACTATTGTAAATAATATTGTTGCCTTCTACTGCATCAAGCTTGTTCCAAAGTGAGCTTTCAAAGCCATTACTATCTGTGCTGTATAACCATACGTCTGAATTATTAATATTAACACTATCAATTGCGATTGTTTGATTCGGAGTTGGATTGTCTACGCCAAAGTTTCCAGTGTCTAGTCTTCCTTGGCGGAAATTCATAAAGAACCCAGTGTTTGTACTACCGGCGCCTTGGCCGCTATCTCTGTATAAAAATGCAGGATTATTTCCAGGCAACGGAGGCTCTTCTACAATACTTCCGTTTTCAATATTAGAACTTACAATTTCAAATCGAGTACTTACGCCTTCTACATTTTTAGTAAACGGAAATATCGGAACATCTGTGTTTACTGCATTGAATCTATAAACATCTGTCGATACACCTGATATTGTTTCTGATGTAACTGGGCGACCAAATGCACCGTTTACCGGAAGTGCAGCATTTATTGTTTTAATAAATTGTTCAAAGTAATTTGTATTAGATCTGTCATTCCAGCGCACGGTAATACCGGCTAAATTTAAGCCAGTACTATCAATAACAGATTCTGTAGTTTTAATAGTATCTATTTTTAATAAGCCGTTTGCTGCTTGATTTCTAGTAACATTGTACGACAACAATCTTGCCAAGCGTAATATTGATTCTCTACGCTCTGCTGTTTCGAGGAAGTTTTCGCGAGCATTTAAATCAATACGGAATGACAAGTTTTGGCCGAGGAATGCAATAAGATCAATCAGTGCTAGGTATTCAGTAGATTCAATATAATCGTTAAAATCTTCTGGGTAATTTTGGCGCAAATAATTAATCATTGTACGACGAAGATTGTCAAAGTCGTAGCTTTGGAAGTCTGCATTACGGAAAGATTGGTATATTGTTTTCCAATCTTCAGTTGCTAAAAGTCTTGATTGCCGGTCCGTGGATGACATGTACGTTTCCTCATTTATATAATATATTTATCCGTTTTGATTAAGTGCTAACTTAATTAACTAATGCCAGAAGCCTGGTCAAAACGGAACAAAAGTTGCTCAGATATGTTATAAGGAAGGTAGGAAATTGTACAGTCTATTGTGATTCCAGACTCATATGTGTCAACTAAAATTGATTCAACACTTACTCTAGGATCAAAGTTTACAATATCTGTAACATTTTTAATAATTGCATCTTTAATGTTATCAGTAAAGGGTTCAAATAGTAAGTCCCATATAATAGTTCCAAAAGTAGGATCTGATAATTTTTCTCCTTGACGGATATGAAAATGATTAATAATATCTTGTTTAATTAGTTCAAAGTCGTAGAGAGCAAACCCTTCGGTATTTTGGTTTACTGTAGAAAATCCTCTGTAGGATCTTCCATTAGTAGCCTGTTGTGGGCCGCTGGATACTGTAACTCTTTTATATAGATTCTTTTCTAAAGTGCTCATACTATATTTACCTTAGTTTACTCTTGATTGCCATATCCGCCGGCATCTACGTCTTGAGATTGACCTTGATGCGGTTGAATAGTTGCTACTGGCATTGGTATTTTTCCATCACGCAGACCATCAACTGCTCCGCCTTCGTTTTTAGCTTTACTAAAGTGCATTGCATCATCAAGTGAGCGCCAGTCGCCGCCCCAGCCTAAGCCGTATTTGCTACATAATGCTCTTACAATATCTACTGGCATATCTGTAATTGGAGCATTAGCAGGTCGCGGTTTGAAGAATCCATTTGGACGGCCGCCCATAACTTGAGCAGGCCAGTTGATATCAATTGCTCCGCCAGAGGCATGTACTGACCAACGTGTACCTGACACTGTTCTACGCTTACTATATCCGCCTAGTTTTTTAATTTCGTATCCAGCTGCTTCTAACTCATCAATAAATCCTTGATAATCTTCTGCAAATACTTCAGCTACTTGAGCAGTTATTCCATTTATACTAGTTCTAATTTCTTTTAGCGGACCGTCGGTGCCATTTGAATTATACACTGGTGCAGTAGTTGTAGTCGAACCACGTGCTGTATCTTGAACAATATAACCGTCGCCTGTTGAGCCAGTAAATGACCCTTGACTATATGCGTTACTAGTTACATAGTTACTAGTTGCAACGCCGTCCATATTTTTTCTAAATGTATCAACAGTAAGTACCCGGTCATTTAAAGGAAGATGTCCTGGCATTTCTCTATCAGTTTCTTCTGGCTTAAATGCGTACGGATTTGCATTTTCATGATGTGGCCACGGTTCGTGTTGCGGTGCTCTTGTTAATATACTTTCAAATTCTACAGCAGTTTGTGCGCCGGGTAAAATGTAAGGAAGTGTAACTAGCTCTAAAGGAACTACTGGCGTTGCTGGTTCAGGATCAGTTGCTGGATTAGAAACTACTGCTTCTAATGCTACTATCGGAACATCACCTTCATTTGATGCAGGATCAGCACTGCCGCCATCATTAAGGCCTATTGCAGCACCGTCAATTGATAGGGCTGCTCCGGACAAGATGCTTAGTGCAGCTCCTGACTTAATATTAAGTGCCGATGCTGCATCTGTAAAGATTGACGCCGATGATTTAATATTAACATTTCCAGTTGCTATATTATTAATTGTTGTTGCAGATATAACAGTATAATCAGTTGCACTTTGGTGGCGTATATTTGCTGCTGACGTAAGGTGTGACTCGCCTGTTACAGATTCGTGGCGCCAACCACCGATCATAGTTTCTACATTTGCAGCAACAAAACTTTTTATGTCACCGGTTTGTGCTCGTATTTCTAAACCTGATGCAGTTTGGTAATATTTTTCTGTTGCTATATCATAAATGTTAGCATCTGATCTTCTGTAAAAACTATGTCCTGCTGCATGGTGTGTAGCAAGTTTAGATTTCTGATAAATGCTTGAATTTGATTGTAAATGATAATCGTTTTCAACTGTAGTCCGTTTTATCTTATTAACCACTGTATCACTATTATCTGCAACTGTTAATTTATAGTCAGATCCTACATTGATATTTGTATTAAATGCACTTTCTAATTGTATTCTTCCAGATTCTCTGTCATTAGTAACAGACTTTCCGTCGGAATACCTTGCAGAAGCTTTCATATTAATGTTGCGACCAGCTTCTACATTAAAATCTCTATTTGCAGTAAAATTAATATCATTATCCGAAAATACACTCATGCTGTCTTTACTGTAAATATCAATTTTGCCATCGCTAGATAATTCAATCCATGCAGTGCCTCTGCTATTTGCAATATAAATTAAGTCTTCGCTATTATGTAACAGTATTTGATGCCCAGTACGTGTTCTAAAACGCATGAGTTCATTTTGGGGTATTGTTTCGTCACCGCCGCCTTCGCCTGCCTCTCTGTTTATATAAACCGGAGGACCATCTGCTGGATGCGTTGATCTAGTAAATTTATCGTCACCGTCATCCATAACAAAACTAGAGCCGCCTAGTCTATTAAATGGTACATCGGCTGCGCCTGTACTTGTTCCGTATTTTACTTTAGGATTTCCATTTCGCTTATCTAGAGGACCTGGCGTACTGATTCCAAATACCATACTAGGCGTTTCTCGTCTAGCACTAGTAGTAGTCGTTCCTCTAGCTTCATCTAATATTAATCCTTGTACTTCTAATAGTTCTGCAAAGTCTTTGTTGTACGGTTTTTCAAATAATGTCGGATCTAACTTAGCTCCGGTTTCTATTAACTTATTATATTCACCTACTGGTAGTTTAGTACCTTGTAAATTTGAAGGTGTATGAGCAGTTGTGTTTTCTGTTACTGCTCTACCGTCTGGTATCATAAAGTTCATACCAACGTCTTGCACACAGCCTATCCAATATCCGTATGCAGCACTGCCCTCAGCAAACATTACAAGTACTCGAGTCCCTACATCTGGTGGAACAGCCCACATGCCATAACTCTTTTGAGTATACTGATAACCGTCATTGGGAGTTAATCCTTTGCTAGGTGTTACTCCGTAGAATGGACTTAAATATCGTACATTAACAAGTTGCCCACTGCGTTCAGGAGTTCCAGAAGAACCGTCATATTTTACTAGCTCTACCTCTAGTGTGCCCATATATAAAGGATCAAGATGACTTACAATAATGGCTTCATAGGGACCAGTATCTCGGAGGACCGTGTCTTTAACTTTTGAACGTGTGTATCTATTATTTGCCATTTATGTCTCGTCTTTGCTTATAATTATGCATTTTTTAATCTTTGAAAGTCACTACTGGCGGCACTGATCGCCTGTCAACATCATATTTTGCAAATTTTAAATCAGTGCCTGAACTTCTTGCTTTTTCTTGTATTATATCAATATCAACAAGATGTGCTGTTAAGTCGTTATTATAAGTTTGATAATTTGCAGTTTGTTTAGTTCTAGTTTGTACCGAATTAACAGTTAATCCATACGGAGATCCCATAGAAATTTTATTTGTAACTATTGCTAGTTCATTTGTTAGTGCAAACACTTCTGTAGCAGATGCACCTGGATTAGTAATTTGTGAGTTTAATGTACTTTGCTGTATTTCTAATTCTGTTTTATAACTAGAAGGAATGTTATTGTAAACATCATTCATAGATCCTATTGTAGTATTAATACTATATTTTTTAGCATCTAGACTAGTTTGCAACTGTGTACTAGAAGATTGCTGTATTGCCGGCTGTAATAATGGAGTTTGATTTAATCCCGGTTTAAATATATTTGCTGGGTCAAATCCTATGTTTGACATAGATGACAATAATGATCCAATTCCTGATTTTCCAAGGCCTGTTGGCAATAACGTAGTAGGATCAATATCAAGAGGATTAGGTATTTTTTTATACGGAGCTAGTGTTCCTGATAATCCGTCTTGACTCGGCAATGATATTGAAGAGTTTGTTGTAGACGTTCCACTAGTGTTAGTAGTACTAGCTGAATTATTTTGTGCGCTTTGTTCTGTAACTGTAGACGATGTATCTGGTTTGTTAGTGTTGTCACTATATCGTCCAGCTTGTGTTGCTGCGGCATCTCTATTATTTAATTGTTCAGTTACTTCAGTATCTGTAAATGTTTCTGGATTGACGCCAAGTGTGTTTGGTGCAACACCAAAATCACTAGCAGGTGTATTAATACTGCCAGGGGCATTTTGCTGGACTGAATTTGTGCTGTTTTCTAACAAACGAACAACTTTTTTTCCTGTTCTAAAATCGTACCTATCGTCTAGCGGATCTATAACACCGTATTCATAAGGCGTAGTATCTGATTGTGGTGGATATGCTAATGCACTAGCGTTACCTGTGTTACCAGTAACTCGAGATCCACCTGATGCAAAATTTTGTATTCTAGATTGTGCGCTTGTACCAGCTTGTTGGTATCCAGTACTGCCGGCAGGTGCCGACGCAGTAGGAGTAGGAGTGCCGCCGCCTGCAGGTACTTCTACAATAGTTGTTACTTCTCCCGAACCGCCATTATAAATGTCTACTAGACTTGATAAGAATTCATCCGCATCATGGTGCGCTTTGTTTACGCCGTCACCTGCATAAAAACTTTGCCCTTTATTTAATGATCGTCTAGGATGTCCTTTATAAATGCTTCCTGCAGGAACTGTATAAGGTACCGGAACACTAGCCCATTCAGCAGCCATGTATATCATAAAGATTTGACTGTTTTCAATTGTCTTTAATACAGGATCAGGGTTTTCTGAAAGGCTGCCGGATTTCCATTTACCGTACTTTCTCATACGTGTAATTTTGTCAATCATCATTATATCTTGGACATCTTCAGTAAGTCTAACTTGAGTTGGGTCCATTTTTAACTTTCGGCAATTTTCATCAATAACAGCGCGAAGCATTTGGTATCTGCCGCAAGCTGTGAATCTGCCCATTACATTCCTTTGATAATCAAGAACTTCTGCAATTAACATTTGTCTTAACGGTACTTCTCTGCCGCCATAAATTGTATCATAAGACTTTGCCTCATGTTTAGCTACAAGGTTTAATAACGCTTTGTCTTGTTCAGTTATTTCGTAAGCCATTGTTTAAAATGCTCCTGTCGGTGGGCGAGTCGATGATGGTAAACTTCCGCCTGCGGCGTTAATTGTTTGATCTGATACAAGTCTGCCAGTAACGTTTGATAACCCTGCACTAACTCCGCTTAATGCATTATTTAAATCGCCACGAACTGATTGTGCTGCGTTATCTAATGAACCAGTTAAATTAATTGGAAATACTTCCTTTCTTGGATCTACTGCTATAGAAGTCCTGTCATCAGATCCTGCAACTACAAATTGTCTTAATTCTGGATTAGCTGCAAGAAAGTCTGAAACACTTGAAACCGGTGATGAAGTTATAGTCCGAACTCCATCTACAATAGCACCCGTAGTTAGCAATTCTTGTGTATATACTACATTAGGTCCGGATGTAACAGCATTAGAAGTGCGCACCGTTTGCACTTGCGGGGCAGAGGCAGCTCGTGCGGCTGCTTGTTCTGCTGCTGCCTGTTGCGGGTTAGCTGGAAGGTTGGCTGATGCTCCTCCAGAATCTAATCGTTTATCAGGTGAAGCAACTCTAATCGGTAACATATTATCAGTAGTGCTAGGTTCAGTTTGGCCACGCATTCTTACCATCTTTAATGTCTGCTTAAACATGCCGCCACTAAAGTTTGACTTAACTCCTAACACTTTATAAAGTCCGCTAAATCCTGGTACAGTGGCTGAAAAATCCATTAGCGAACTTTGCATTTGGTAATCAAGAGGAGTTTTAAAATTAACATTAACATAAACTTCGTTACGCATGTAATTCATTGCGCCGTCTTCTGTTATTGCAGCATTACTTGGCTTAGCACTATAATTTCCTAAGTCTGTAGGAATGTAATAAGGATCTCCCCAAATCTCCATTTCAGCAGTAATCATATCAACTTGGTTATTTAATAAGCGTTCATGAAACATTTGAGCAATACGTTGCTCTGTGCCTGTTGCTGTAGATTTAGGAGTACCGCCAGAACTACTTACCCTAGGGTTTGCTAGTTCTGCAGGACCTGTTGGATCCTTTGTATTACAATTTGGACGTTTCATTGGTGCAATTTCTGAACCTTGCTGCTGTCCTGAAGAAGCTAGTTCCTGATTTACACTTTCTCTACCCTGAGCCATGTCAGGACGTAAACTGTTAAAGAATGCATTATTGAAATTAATGTTAAAATCTAATACGTCTTCATTTTTACCAGTATAGATATAATTGTATTCTTTTTTAATTAATTTTTTTAAATCTTTAATGTTTGACGGACGTTCACTCGGACCTAACGATGACGCTTCGTGCGGAGAATAAGGATGTACAGCATACACATATGTTCTTCTTGGGCGGCCTAATAAACATTCTAATTCTTTATCACTATCTAGAAAAGTTAGAACTTCTATTCTAAACCACTTTTTAAATCCGTTTTTACTTTTTTCAGTTGCAACATCTCTAGCATACTTTGTATTTTGTACCACACTTTCTATAATGTTAGTAATTTTGTCGCCTTGGCTAAACTGATAACTTCTTGATTTGTTTGCTGTCTGTGATTCAACATTTTGACGTTGGTTTGTTTGGGTTTCGCTATTGTTAACACTAGATGCGTCCGGAGTAGGCTGTGGTGCGCCATCTCGAGAATCTTCAAGTAGTAAACTTCTTCCAATTTCATTCATGTTATTAATATCAGAAACGTATGCTTTTAAATATAGATAAGTTGCAGGAGCACTTGTACTAATTACCGGAACTGCACTATTAATTGTGTCTTGGTCTGATGCCGGTTGTACTGATTCATTTCCTTGACGAATTCGTTCTTGTTCTCCAGCATTAATAGTTGCACGTAATGCAGATAAATCAACATTTTGATTTCTTATTGATGCTAATAGCCCTTCTTTAGTTTTAGGAAATGCTATTATAAATCTGTCGTATCCTTTAATTACATTTTTATTTTCTAATTCTTCAATTCTGTCATTAAGCACGTTTGCAACAGATGTTCTACTATTTTCAAGTACTTCTGATGCAGATGAACCTGTAGCATTAATAGCTACTGGTGTGTTATTAGCTTCGTCGGTTAGGCCAGTTTCATTATACGGAACTGCTTTAACACGGTAATTACTTCCTTGATCGCCTACACTAAACTTAGTATCAATTAGTTTAATTGGAATGAAAAAGGGTTTTATAGATGATAAATCTCTTTCTCCGTTGGCGTCCCAGCCAGCAAATTCAATCTTTAAACAAAATGGTGCGTCAATATAATTAGTGTATCCGGCTTTCTGTGAAGCAACTAACATTGCTTCAAGAAACTTGCCCATGCTATACGGTTCAGTTACTGTAAATTCGACATTTGTTCCTAACGCAGTGCCGGTGTTCCCGTTGGGCGCAACAATTGCATTTACAAATACATCATCTATGAAATATTCTGCATCTTTATCCGGAAGTTCTGATTCAGTTCTTGCTCGATTTGAATATCCTGATGTTCTAGTACCACCTCCGGATTTTAGTACAAAATACTTAAATTCGCCACCACCTCTATAGCTGTCAGGATTATTAAATTGCTCTTTATCTAAAATACCCAATGTAAAAATATAATTAACTGAATTAAATTCTCTAAGAGGATTCATTACTAATCCAGGTTTACTTGTGTTACTAGCACTAGGTCCTGTTACACTTGTTGAAAAAGAAAATGGATCATTTTTAACAGATTCGATATAAGATGTTGCTGAAGAAAATTCGCCGCCCACTGCACCTATTAATTCATTAAATCCTCTAGTAACAGTTTGTACAGGATTAAATGCATTAATTGTGTCGGCAAATGAGCGGTTAGCCATTCCTACTGCTGAGCCTAAGTTTAGCCCGGAATTAGTAAACGCAGAAAAGCCTGCGGCACTTAATTTAGAATCCAATGCTTGACTTATTTTATTTGGATTAGCACTTAAATCGTTTAGTTGTCCAAGTGCCCCACTTACTTTATTAAGAGAAGCATTTAAGTTACCGTTAAGAGCATTAGCTTTTGACTGTAAATTACCGCCGATGGTTCCGTTTAAATTAGCGCCAAGGGATCGAAGTTGCGAGCTAACATTGCCCGAAGCAGTTGCAGAATTTAATTGTGAGAACGAATTAAATGCTGCGTTGTTTGCAGAAACTGCTGAATTTAAAGAACTAATTCTCGAATTAAGTTGCGAACCTATTGAGTTAGTATTACGCAAAGCAGAATTAAGTCCGTTACCAACATCAGTATTCAATGAGCTAGTTAAAGTATTAAGTCCAGTATTTACTGTTTTAGAAATGCTTGAAAGCCATCCAGCCATATTATAACCCCAGTGTATCGCGTAAATTTTGTCCTTGCGGAAGATATATTTTAGTTCCGGCAACAAAATCATATATAGGATCTTTTATAATATCCATATTACGTTGGGCAAATACCCACCATAAATCTTTTCTACCATATAAATCGTGTGCTAATAAATCTGGCCTGCGAGTGTATGATGGTGTTATTTCATATAATATATCAGTGTCTGATTTTGGCACTGGTCTAATTTTTAAAATGTTTAAGAAACCAGATTCTGATATTTCTGTATCAGCATATGGTCCAAATGTAGATCCTGACATTATACAAAGCCCTCCGGTTTGTTAACAAAGCCACCTTCTGAGAAAGTTTTAAGATTAAATTTAGATACAGTTGTTCTTGCATAGTTTGGAGTTGTAGTCACTGTGATTGTACTCCTTGTCGGAACATAGTTAGGGTTTGGATCAGGTGCAACTGTAACTGGAAGATAATCAATGTCAGTACCTAATTCAATTTGGAAATTTTTAATTAATACCGGAATATCATTTAATACATATTTTCCATACCCATTAAGATGTGATAACAATGGCGGATTTCCAACATGGGAGCCGCTGCCGTAAAACATCTTTGTCATTGTTCTTAAAAAATGCACACATGCTAACCAATAAGCAGCATCTTGTTCATTTTCAATATAAAATTCTCCCATAAGCGTTATATCGTCAACTTTGCTACTCTGATAGGCATGAAATGCATAATTACTATGTGTAGGAGCTATTTCACTATAGTTAGCACTATGTTGTAACATAACAGTAGGATTAATAGGAAATACCATTCTATTATTTAGATCAGACAATGGTTTTAAAATTCCCTGATTTTGTATTTCGGAAGGGACACTTAAACTAACTCGCCAATCGTTGCCGCCAGCACTGTCGTTACGATTGGACGATACGTCTGCTGCTGCTACTGCTACTGCTGTAGAGCGTTCTGAAGGGTTTGCACCTGACGATACTCCTTGTAACGCATTAGATGCCATCCTAGTAGCAGAGCCTACATTAAACGCAGATGCTGTACTTGCAAACATAGAGTCTAAAGATGCTAATGTGTTGCTTGCACGAGATATATTTGCACCAAGTGGAGTCGACTGTAGGAAGTTACGAGATGAGTTAGACAGTCCATTAGAAAAACTAGATATAGAGTTTGAAAAACTATTGAAGTTTTGGGACGCCGAGCTTATTGCGTTTGATATATTATTGAATGCTGAAAATAGTGCCATATTAGATTAATCTCCTACTAGTATTTAGTTGACAAAATTAACTACGTGTATTATAATAGTAATAACACTATACAACTGGAGAGTCGAATGAGACCTAAAAATTACCTTAATAACAAAGATATATTAAAAGAAATACACAAATCTAAAAATACCTTCTGTAGCTATGTTGCTCCTGAACACGGCGATTTTGATATAATTTTATTAGATATAGATAAAATTAATATCAGAACCGTAGCAGAAGCAAAGCGCAATAAAGCAAAGAAGATGTCAACAGCAGAATATGACAGACGTAAAGCTCTTGGAGAGAAAGTTAAACAAGCAGAGTGCGAAGTACTTTACACGTCTATTACAAAAGAAGAAATAATCTTCCGTGTAATGACATTTGATCACATTCCTGAAGAGCCTGGTCGTAAAAAGAACCCAAAGACTATTGCTGACACAAAGACTAAGCTTAATTTTCCACCGTTTGTTCACTACAAGTACGATGAAGAAGGCAATTTACAGCTAGTTGGTAAAAGTCACTGGGTAGGAGGCATGGAGAATGGCAATTTTGACAAAACAGGTGGCAAGGCAACTAATAAACTTGCTATGATGTGGATGAAACTTTGTGATCGTTATGCTACTCGAGGTAATGTTCGTGGATACACATACAATGACGAGATGCGCGGACAAGCTATTTTACAATTAGCACAAATTGGTTTACAGTTTGACGAATCTAAGTCACAAAATCCGTTTGCATACTATACTGCTGCGGTTACTAATAGTTTTGTGCGTGTTATTAACATAGAAAAGCGTAATCAAAACATTAGAGATGATATTCTTGAAATGAATGATTTAAATCCAAGTTATACTAGACAACATGCCGGTGAATGGGAAGCAAGTGTCAAAAGACAAAGCGGACAAAAGTAATCGGTTGACAGGTGTTAATAATTATAGTATACTTATACAAGTAAATATGGAGAACTATTCTTGTTTAAAAAAGCTGCGGTATTCACAGACATTCATTTTGGATTGAAGGGCAATAGTCGTGTTCATAACGATGATTGCGAAGAATTTATTGATTGGTACATAGAACAAGCTC
>TARA_B110000208_G_scaffold7733_1_pt1 | contig 60274 bp, 68 predicted proteins | sample TARA_B110000208 | Tara Oceans TARA_B110000208 (sample SAMEA4397426) | marine metagenome | biome: Polar Biome; feature: [SRF] surface water layer (ENVO:00010504); material: water (ENVO:00002006), including particulate matter (ENVO:01000060) such as... | depth 5 m
TTAAATCTAGGTATTGATCTACACCTAGCGCTGGTGGCTGTTGCTTTAGCTCTGCTGCATGAAATATCGCTTTAATCCTTTGCACATCCTCTAATTTCAACCAGCCCATTCGCAACGAAAGGTCTGCTGCCATCAGTGTGCCTGCTGCAACTGCCTCCCCATGCAGCCAAACACCGTACCCCATTGCATTCTCAATAGCATGCCCAAAAGTATGGCCTAAATTTAATAAAGCACGTTCACCCGCTTCTCTCTCATCAGCTGCAACCACTTCTGCTTTATTTTGACAAGACCGGTAAACAGCTTCTGATACAGTCGCTTCGTCTAGCGCCATCAGTTTTTCCATATTGATTTCCAGCCAATCAAAAAAGTCAGCATCACGAATGAGTCCATATTTAATCACTTCAGCAATACCAGCAGATAGCTCTCGCTGTGGTAGTGTTTTTAAGGTTTCGGTATCAATTAATACAAGCTGAGGCTGATAGAAAGCCCCAATCATATTCTTGCCTTGCGGGTGATTGATACCTGTTTTCCCACCGACACTTGAATCCACTTGTGATAACAGTGTTGTTGGTATTTGAATAAAAGGCACACCGCGCAAATAGGTAGCAGCGGCATACCCGGTTAAATCACCAATCACGCCTCCACCCAATGCAATCAACGTGGTCATGCGTTCACAGCGCGCTTGAATGAGCGCATCGTATATCGTATTGAGTATTTCACTATTTTTATATTGCTCCCCATCTGGCAATATAATTTCCACGACATCAACCCCAGCCTCACGTAGCGGTTTTGCCACTCTTTCCAAATACAATGGTGCCACCGTCGTATTGCTCACAATTGCCACACGCTTGTGCTTTAGGTGTGCTAGCAATAACGCTGTTTGATCCAGCAAACCTGCGCCGATATGGATGGGGTAGGTGCGTTCTGCTAACGCAACACTTAATGTTTGCTTCATCGTTTTAAATTTCATGATTTTAATTTCATAGCCCTAATTTCATAGCCCTAAATAGGTTTTCTTAATTTGGTTAATCAACGTCGTCACTGGCTGCCTACCCGTGTCAACAATTGAATGAGCAGTTGCTGTATAAAGTGGATGCCGCTCTATATACAGCGCTTCTAATTTAGCCTGTATATCGACGTTTTGTAGCAACGGGCGCTGTTTGTCATAGCGCATTCTTTTCCAGAGGTCATTCACTGCCGCGTGCAAATAAATCACATGTCCATTATTTTTTAAAACCGCTCTATTAGCCTCTGAAAGTACAGCACCGCCGCCTGTAGCCAGGATAATATTTTCCAGCTGCGCCAGCTCTTCAATTACGTCAGCTTCACGTTTTCTAAAACCTACTTCACCCTCCAAATCAAAAATAACGGAGACTTTCACACCTGTGCGTTTCTCAATTTCATGATCTGCATCATAAAAAGTTTTTCCTAATTGCTTAGCAAGCTGCTTACCAACGGTTGTTTTTCCCGCACCCATCAGCCCGATTAGAAATATGTTGTTTTGCTTTGACACAATAAAAATTCCCATCATTTGAATGATAGGTATTTTAAGGCAAAGTCACCACTCTGTCAGGTCGACTTATAGATCACCATAGTTTTGTGACCACATTTAGCGCGGCGTTAATCTTTCATACATCATTTCTGGTATAACAAGAATTAGCGGCTCGGCCTTATCATCTTGCCTAAGTCGCGTTTCAAAAGCATTGCCAATAATTGGTAGTCCCCAGAACGACTCTTTTCCCACCTGATTTCCTTCCTCTTGTTCGTAAATATCACCGCCTCTCCATTAGAAACCAATACTTACGTTGCAATGTTTTGTGTATCAACCGAAGGCACACCAGTAAAGATAGTACCCACCCTTTCTTTGCCTTGCAGCTAAATCCATAATAATCTTGTTATCAGGTGTAATTTGTGACGTAACTTCTAAAGCTAACACAGCCTCTTTAAATGAAGCCGTAGCAGCACCGCTGCTAGAAGCTTCTAAATAGGGGGTCTTTGCGCCTTATGCAATTTTTGCTTTTTGCTGGTTAGCCGTTGTTACACGTGGGCTGGAAAGCTCGAAGCCAACCCACCAGTACTAGCAGCTTACGCTACCGTTTGTCCATCATCACTAAATCTATTTACTGAGCTTGTAGCATCCGAACTGCCGCCAATAGCAAGGTTGTTTTGCCCCGGGGTCGTAAAAGATCCCATTCCAAATCGTGCATCGAGCTCTTTCCCAAACTTCTCATCCGCAATCAATAAACGAGATTCAATCATCCCACAGTGTAAAGAAATTTATTCGCAGAACAGTACACTTAACGCCTACTTCTTTAGGCTTTTGTCATTTAAGCGACAGTATTTAAGCCATTATTATCTATTACTATGGTTTTGGTTAATCTGCATAACCTTATATACTATGATATTACATACGTTTCATTGAAATAATCAGGCTATGACTCCAAAAAAATGGTGGCACTTTATCGTTCTACTTGGGCTGGTGAGTGGTATGACTGTAGCTGCGCTAGGCGCACTTTCTATCACGCTTATCTACCCAACATTACCTTCGTTAGAAAAAATAACGGATTACAATCCTATACAACCATTAAGAATCTATTCAGCAGATAATTATTTAATCGGTGAGTTTGGCGAAGAAAGACGCGCTTTCACTAAAATAAAAGACATTCCTAAACAAATGCAGAATGCTGTTTTAGCCATTGAAGACAGGCGTTTTTACACGCATGGCGGCGTTGATTTCAAGGGCATCTTACGTGCCATCAGAAACAACATATCAGGCAGAAGCCATGAAGGCGCCAGTACGATTACCATGCAAGTCGCCAAAAACTTTTTCACTGGGCCGAATAAGAAACGCAATATCATTACAAAAATAAAAGAATCATTACTGGCAATTAAAATTGAAAAAACGCTATCAAAAGATAAAATTCTTGAGCTGTATTTAAATCAAATTTATTTGGGGCAACGCTCATACGGCTTTGCGGCTGCCTCTCAGGTATATTTTGCAAAAAAACTAGATGAACTATCGCTAGCAGAATCCGCATTACTAGCGGGCTTGCCAAAAGCCCCTTCTGGCTACAACCCTTATAGGAGGCCTAAAAAGGCCATTAGAAGGCAACATGAAGTACTACGTGATATGCAGCGTTATGGGTTCATTGACGAAACGCAGCTCGATGAAGCCATGGCACAAGAGCTAGTGTTTAAAAGGGCAAGGAAAAGCAGTAGTGCATTAGCGGCTGATTACGTTGCTGAGTTAGTCCGTCAACAACTATATGAGCGTTACGAAGATGAAATTTACAATAGTGGGCTGAAAGTCTATACAACAATATTAAAAGCCAATCAAGAAGCGGCGAATAAGGCTGTTGTTGACGGAATTTTGGAATACCAAGAACGCCAAGGTTATAAAAAGGCGGAAAAATGGATTGATTTTTCCGCGACTGATGCAAGCAAGCTTGAAGAAGAAATGAAAGATGCACTTGCCAAAATTCAAACACACAACGGCTTTATGCCCGCCATTGTCACCAAAACCTCATCAAAATCTGTCGAGTTATTGAGCAAAAAAGGCGAGACGCTGACCATCTCGGGTAAAGGCTTGCGCTTATTAAAAGGAAATTTAGCACTCAAAGACACCAAAAAACATAAAATTAAACCTGGCTCTGTCGTCCGTATCATTAAAATTAAAGGGGGCTGGAAAATTGTACAACTACCAGAAGTGCAATCAGCACTGGTTGCCCTTGACCCAAAAAATGGTGCAATAAAAGCACTGGTGGGTGGTTTTGACTTCCACAAAAACGAGTTTAACCATGTCACTCAAGCCTACCGTCAAGCAGGGTCAAGCTTCAAACCATTTGTTTATTCAGCTGCTTTAGAAAAAGGCTTTACGCCAGCCAGCATTATTGCAGATGAACCCATTACGATGACTGGCAGTGAAGTTGGCTCTGGCAAGGAGTGGACACCCAAAAATTATGATAGTGAATATTCAGGCCCGATGCGCATGCGAACGGCTTTAATTAAATCTAAAAATGTTGTCTCTATTCGTATTTTAGATAGCATTGGTCCGCGCTATGCCCAAGACTATGCAACCAAATTTGGATTCCCTGCTGAACACCACCCTCCCTATCTAACAATGGCACTGGGTGCTGGAGAAGTAACCCCTTTAGAATTAGCTAATGCCTACGCGATTTTCGCAAATGGGGGTTATCGTATTCAACCGCATTTGATTACCAAAATCACCGATAGCACAGGTAATATTATCGAAGAAGGGGAATTCCCTATAGCCAATAAAACGGCAGAGCTTGTGATTGATGAGCGTAATGCATTCTTAATGACATCCATGCTAGGCGATGTCGTACAGAGGGGCACAGCACAAAAAGCCAAAACACTAGGTAGAAAAGACTTAGCTGGGAAAACAGGCACAACTAACAATACTGTCGATGCGTGGTTTGCAGGCTATACGCCACATGAAGTAGCCATATCTTGGATGGGTTACGATAGACCTTATTCATTAGGTAGAGTTGAAACAGGTGGACGAGCTGCACTACCAATCTGGATAAAATATATGGAAATTGCACTTAAAGGCAAGCCTGACAGAGTATACGAAGTGCCTGCAGGTTTAACGTCTCTACGTATTGATCCAACTACTGGCACAATGGTAGGTGCAAATGAAGTGGGCATTTCCGAATATTTTTACAATGAAAATCCACCTCCACTATTAGAATTAGCACTACCTCCTCTACTGGATATCTTTGAATTAGATTTTCAGGCGGGCAGCATACTAGACAACCCATTGCAACCAGGCAGTCCGGCCACCAATGACCCCTTGCCTGAAATTACGGAAAATCCAGCCACGCCAGTTAAAAGCACGAATACCATATCGAAATCAAACTCCAATGAAGCTGAACCAGAGCCAGAGCCAGAGCCAGACTCTAGATGGTTCGCTCCACGCAACAATGGTACTACCAGTAGCGACCGCGCCAGAAGTGTTTTAAACCCTTCTGGCTTTTAATCTATTGCTTTACTAAGGCGCGTGTATGGATCAATTAAGACAAACCATTGCCCAACAAGCCGCGCGCATGATGGTGGAAGATGGCATTCATGACTTTGCTTATGCAAAGAAAAAGGCAGGGCGGCAAGTCGGCATATCTGCGAACAGCGCATTACCTAGCAATACGGAAATAGAAGAAGAAATTAAACTCTATCACCAACTGTTCTCAGAAGACCAACCACATGAACTCAAACAGCTGCGCCAAGCAGCACTAGTCACTATGCAACTGCTTAAACGTTTCAACCCCTACTTAACGGGTGGCGTATTGGATGGGACAGCAGGCAAGCAATCACAAACTGATATTCACTTATTTGCCGACAGTGCTAAAGAAGTAGAAATATTTTTACTCAGCGAACAAATCCCATTTGAAACGGATGAAAAAGCCCATCGTTTATCAGATAGGCCTAGTAAAAACAAAAAAGACAAAGTCCGTAAAACTGTGCCTTTGTATTCTTTAGAAACAGAGTATGGATTACAAAAAATCAGCGTATTTGAATATGATGATATTCGTGTTGCAACCAAAAGAGCTTCAAATGGCAGCAATGCTGATAAAGCGGATGTTGATGAAGTGAGGGCGTTAATCACACCACAACCTGATTAGTGGGCCAATAAAGCCATAGCTCAACTAATAATTCTAGCGTTTACTTTTTAGCCTTTCAACCAGCGCGCTACATCCATCGCAAAATAAGTCAAGATCCCATCAGCACCAGCGCGCTTAAATCCCAACAAACTTTCCATTACACAAGCCTGCTCATCCAACCAGCCATTTTGTGCAGCGGCTTTTAACATCGCATATTCACCACTCACTTGGTAGGCATAAGTCGGCACACCAAACTCACCTTTCACACGGCGCACAATATCTAAATATGGCATACCTGGTTTGACCATCACCATGTCTGCACCTTCTTCTATATCGAGCGCCACTTCTTTAATGGCTTCATCTGAGTTCGCAGGATCCATTTGGTAATTATATTTATTCCCTTTACCTAGATTAGCTGATGAACCAACTGCATCACGGAATGGGCCGTAGAAAGCCGATGCGTATTTAGCGGAGTAAGCCAAAATACGGGTGTGAATATAATCATCCTCTTCTAATGCATCACGAATCGCACCAATACGCCCATCCATCATGTCTGATGGTGCAACGACATCGGCGCCGGCTTTGGCATGACATAACGCTTGCTTGATCAGCACTTCAACCGTTTTATCATTAATCACATAACCATCATCATCAATGATGCCATCTTGGCCGTGCGTGGTGTAAGGGTCTAGCGCCACATCAGTAATGACACCTAAACCAGGGAAAGCTTGTTTTAACGCTTTGATGGTTTTTGGGACTAAACCACTTGGATTGTAAGCTTCTTTGGCATCGAGACTTTTAAAGTCTTCTGAGATGACAGGGAAAAGTGCAATGGCAGGAATGCCTAATGTCACACACTCTTCTGCTGTTTTAAGTAACACGTCAATGCTTTGACGTTGTACACCTGGCATCGAATTCACTGCTTCTGTTTTATTTTGGCCTTCTAATACGAAGACTGGATAAATAAGGTCATTCGTCGTCAGCACGTTTTCACGCATCAAACGACGAGAGAATTCATCTTTACGCATACGGCGCGGACGCATTGCAAGAAATTGGTTAGCCATAAAAAACTTCCTTATTTTATCTAGTACTTAAAACAAATGCTTTGAAAAAGCTATTTAGTACATCTTACACTCTAATTTTTGCAAAATGAATGCGTAGCAAGGCAGAGGGGTGCAGACAGTACGAATAGTACGGCAAAACCTGACAACGCCGCCCTGTGTTCAGTTTGCGGATATTTAGCCAAATACCTTAGTGAATTCGGCGCCAGGATCTGGCTGACGCATGAATGCCTCCCCCACCAAAAACCCATTCACATTATTATCACGCATCAGTGCAACATCTCCGGGTGTAAAAATACCTGACTCTGTAATCACAAAGCGATCATCAGGTAAGTTTTTCAATAAATCTAAAGTCGTTTGTAGCGTGACATCAAATGTACGGAGGTTGCGATTATTAATTCCGACTAAGGGCGTGCTCAACTTTAGTGCCAAATCAAGCTCTTTTTGATTATGCACTTCGACCAATACTGCCATGCCTAGCTCATGGGAAATATCTTCCAATAGCTGCATTTGCTTTAACTCTAATGCTGCCGCAATGAGAAGAATACAGTCCGCACCCATGGCTCGCGCTTCAACTACTTGGTATGGGTCAATCATAAAGTCTTTGCGTAAGACTGGCAGGCTACAAGCGTCACGCGCTTGTTTCAAATAAGCGGCTGAACCTTGGAAGTATTGCTCATCTGTTAATACAGACAAACAAGCCGCGCCAGCCTGCTCATAGCTTTTTGCAATTTCAGCAGGGTTGAAGTCTTCACGAATCACGCCTTTTGATGGGCTGGCTTTCTTAATTTCAGCAATCACTGCTGGCAAGTTAGCTGCATCTTTTTTCGCTAAGTTCCCTACAAAGTCTCTTGGCTCTGGCTGCGCGAGCGCCTCTTCGTGAATTTCTTTTAGCGATTTAATGGCACTCGCTTTAGCGACTTCCTCACGTTTAGTGGCAAGTATTTTATTTAATATATCTGACATTTTTTTACATCTACTTTAATTGTTTAATCGTTACTGATAGGTAATGCCGTTATGTTTAATCCAACCCGCTTCATGCTGATTTTTAGGATCCAAATGTGTCCAGTGAACAACGCCACCTTTCGGGTTATAACTATACTCACCTCTAAACTCAATGTTGTCGCCCACTTTAAGCGCGTTAATTCTTAGCGCCAAATCAATGTTATGTGCAAATAGTAGTGTTTGTCCACCTCCTACTTCCACTAAAAATTTTTGGTGCCTAGATCCTTTATTATCACCCGCGAGTAAGCGTACAACTTCGCCCTGTCCTTCGACCATTTCATCGTTAGCATGCTGTGCAAACAACTCTGCTGCAGAAGGAAAGGCTGACGTGAGCTTAACTTCACTAATGCTTTCTAATTGTTGTGGTGACAATTCAATATTTGCAAATGAAGACTGCTCTGTTTTCGAGCAAGCAACACTCAACAACAGAACGATTAACAAGCCTAAGTTTCTCATCATGCTACCTTGCCTGTAATGCTTCTAGTTTTGAAAGCGCAACGCCATCATCAATCTTCTGCGCTGCTTTTTCGATACCAGCTGCTAATGTAGCAGTAATACCAGCGACATAAATAGCAGCACCTGCGTTGAGTAGTACGATGTCACGTGGCGCGCCTGTTTTACCATTCAGCACATCCATAATCATGGCTTTTGATTCGGCTGCATTTTGAACTTGAATATCTTTGAGTTGATGAATCGTCAAACCAAACTGTGTTGGATTCACTGTGTACTCAGTGACTTTTCCACTTTTTAGTTCGGCAACATAAGTATCACCTGTGAGTGAGATTTCATCCATACCATCAGCACCATGTACCACCAACACATGCTCACTGCCTAGCTTTTGTAATACCTGTGCCAGCTTACCCGTCAAAGCTCGATCAAACACACCCATGACCTGACGACGTGCTGCGGCTGGGTTGGTCAATGGGCCAAGCAAGTTAAAGATGGTGCGTATGCCTAGCTCTTTACGCACTGGTGCAGCATGTTTCATGGCGCTGTGATGATTCGGTGCGAACATAAAACCAATACCAATCGTATCGACACTGTTAGCCACTTCGTCAGGCGTTTTGTTCACATCAACACCCAGCTCTTCCAGCACATCAGCACTACCGCAAGTTGACGATACTGAACGACCACCATGCTTCGCGACTTTTGCACCAGCGGCTGCTGCAACAAGGGCAGAAACCGTTGAGACGTTAAAAGTCTGAATGCCATCACCACCAGTGCCGCACGTATCGACTAGATGCGCCGTATCCTTAATATTGACCTTATTTGATAGTTCGCGCATGACCGTTGCCGCGGCGGTAATTTCATCAACGGTTTCACCTTTTAATCGCAAGGCTACTAACAAGGCTGAAATTTGCGCAGTAGTGAGTTCACCACCCATGACTTGCTGCATCACTGCCAACATTTGGTCGTGTGATAAATCTTGGCCGTTTAATAATTGATTCAGCGCATCTTTAAACATATTCCGTAGCCTTAACTAGTAAGTCTTAATAAAGTTATCGAGTAGCGCATGTCCGTGCTCAGTCAGTACTGATTCTGGGTGAAATTGCACGCCCTCAATGGCGAGTGTTTTATGGCGTACACCCATAATTTCACCATCTTCTGTCCATGCGGTAATTTCCAAGCAGTCAGGCAGACTTTCTTTTTCAATCACTAATGAGTGATAACGTGTCGCGGTATATGGATTCGGCAAGTCTTTAAACACGCCAACATTTTCATGATGAATCAATGAAGTTTTACCATGCATGAGTGTTTTAGCTTTGATGATTTTACCGCCAAAGGCTTGACCAATGCTCTGGTGACCCAAACACACGCCGAGTAGCGGTATTTTGCCTTTAAATTCATTAATAAGCGCCAAACTAATGCCAGCCTCATTCGGGGTACATGGACCCGGTGAAATCACAATATGACGTGGGTTTAACTCAGCCACTTTTGCTAAATCGATTTCATCGTTACGATACACCTGAACATCTTGCCCTAGCTCACCAAAGTATTGCACTAAGTTGTAGGTAAAGGAGTCGTAATTATCGATCATTAATAACATTATTTTTCCTCTCTCAACTGACTTAATGCTTCAGCATTTAGCGGAGTTGGGGACGCCCCTTGCAGGTGCACTTGGTTATCTAAGCCAGCTTGTACTACTTCAGCTGCACGAATCACGGCTTTCGCTTTATTTTGTGTTTCTTCCCATTCGCTTTGTGGCACAGAGTCAGCCACGATGCCAGCACCGGCTTGCACATAAAGCTTGTTGTCTTTAATGACACCGGTTCTAATCGCAATCGCCACATCCATATCACCATTAAAGCCTAGGTAACCAACGGCACCAGCATAAATGCCGCGCTTAGTTGGTTCGAATTCATCAATGATTTCCATCGCTCGCACTTTCGGTGCACCTGATACCGTGCCAGCTGGGAACGTGGCTTTGAGCACATCAATCGCATCCATATTCGGCTTTAATTGCCCTTCGACATTACTCACAATATGCATCACATGTGAGTAACGCTCTATCATCATATTATCAGTCACTTTCACTGTGCCTGTTTTGGCAACGCGGCCAACATCATTACGGCCTAAGTCCATCAACTGTACATGTTCTGCGCACTCTTTAGGATCAGCTAGCAACTCTTCAGATAATGCAATGTCTTCTTCACGTGTTTTACCACGTGGGCGCGTACCAGCGATTGGCCGTGAAGTAACCACGCCACCTTCTAAACGCACTAGGATTTCTGGTGAAGCTCCGACTACGTGATGGTCGCCCATGTCGTAATAGAACATATAAGGTGATGGATTCAGGCTTCTAAGTGCGCGGTATAGAGACAATGGCGAACCCGTAAAGTCTTGCGACATGCGTTGACTTAACACCACCTGCATGATGTCACCTTCGAAAATATAGTCCTGTACTTTTTTGACTGCAGCTTTAAAGTTTTCTTGACCAAAGTCAGACTTAGCTTCCGTCGGTGCTGATTTCTGTGATTCAGGAATCTTGGCTGGCTGACGTAGTTGCTGCATTAAGTCTTGAATGCGTTCACGGGCTTTATCGTAAGCACCGTCTTCTTCTGGATTGGCATAGACAATAAAGTAAAGCTTGCCGCTTAAGTTATCAACCACAGCAATCTCTTCTGACACCATGAGCAACACATCTGGTGTGCCGATGACATCGAGCTTTTGGCTATTGGCTAAACGCTTTTCAATATAACGAATGGTTTCGTAACCAAAGTAGCCCGCTAATCCGCCTGTGAAACGTGGCAACCCTTCATATGGCGGAGTTTTAAAACGTGCTTGAAAGGTTTTAACGAAATCCAGTGGATTGGTGTCGGCGTATGTTTCCAAGACCTCATCACCCTGCATCACTTGCACACTAAAGCCGTTCGCGACGATGCGTGTTTTTGCAGGTAAGCCAATGATGGAGTAACGGCCGAAACGCTCACCACCTTGCACACTTTCTAACAAGTATGAAAAGGGTTGATTAGCCAGTTTAAGGTATATCGATAATGGCGTATCCAGATCGGCAAAAGTTTCTTGCACCAGTGGGATACGGTTATAGCCCTGTTGCGCCAAGGCATCGAATTCGGTCTTTGTAATTGTTTGAAGCATGATATTCCTTAAAAAGTTTTTTGTGATGTGCGCAGGCTAGCGCCTGCGCGAGAAGCTATGTTTAGCCCCATTTGCTAATCAAACCGCTTCGCCAACTCATCACTACATGCTTTTTAAGGAAATTCATTTCTTCGAGTCGCTTAAACAGTTGCTAATGCGTCACGCATTTTACCAACAACCGTGTTGTAACGGTTTGCATCCGCATCATTTGGCTTACCGAAGATAGCGCTACCAGCTACAAATGTATCTGCACCCGCTTTTGCAATTTCAGCGATGTTGTCAGGGTTTACACCACCGTCAACTTCTAACCAGATTTTACGGCCAGTTTTTTCTTCATAAGCATCAATGCGTGCACGTGCTTGCTTTAATTTTTCTAATGTTTCTGGAATGAATTTTTGACCGCCGAAACCAGGGTTAACTGACATCAATAGAATCATGTCCACTTTATCCATCACGTGATCTAAGTAGCTCAATGATGTTGCTGGGTTAAATACCAAGCCAGATTTACAACCCAACTCGCGCACCATCGCAAGGCTACGGTCGACATGATCAGAGGCTTCAGGGTGGAAAGTAATGATATCCGCACCTGCTTTGGCAAAGTCAGGAATAATGCGATCAACTGGTTTCACCATTAAATGCACATCAATCAATGCGCCAGCTTTATGTGATAAATCACGAATCGCGTCACACACTAGTGGGCCGATTGTTAAGTTTGGCACGTAGTGGTTATCCATTACGTCAAAATGCACAAGGTCTGTACCTGATTTAATTACATCTTCAATTTCTTGACCTAACTTAGAAAAGTCAGCTGAAAGAATACTTGGGGCAATTCTAAAATCTTTGCTCATAATGGTTTCCGTCTTTATCTATTTTGAATATGGTCTACTAATTCGTTATTTTAACCTGATTTCACTATTTGGATAAACATCTGGGGCGATGTTTTAGTGAACTAAACCACAATTTTAACGTGAGTTTATTTTCCAACAACATCAATGACTTGTTAAAATAGGGAAATGCAGTTGTATACCATAGGTGTGAATCACACCACCGCCCCCATCGAAATTCGCGAAAATGTCGCGTTTGGTGCGGACAGCATACGCAATGCGTTATCGGATTTAACGAATAAAAAGGCAGCAGAAGCCGCCATTTTATCCACCTGCAATCGCACTGAGATTTACGTACAATCAGCCGACGCGCTACCTGTCATGGGCTGGTTAGCTGATTATCACCAGTTAGATTTAAACCATATTCAGCCTTACACCTATACCCTCGCTAATCAAGAAGCCGTCAAACATGCATTCAGAGTGGCCTCGGGTTTAGACAGTATGGTGCTAGGCGAACCAGAAATACTCGGGCAGTTCAAACAGTCAGTCAAACTAGCGCAAGAAGCGGGTACATTAGGCACGCACCTACACCAACTATTTCAACGCACGTTTGAAGTGGCAAAAGAAGTACGTACTAATACGGACATTGGTGGCAGTTCCATTTCAATGGCTGCAGCCACGGTTAAATTAGCGCAACGTATTTTTGGCGACCTGTGCGAGCAAAAAATACTATTTATTGGCGCAGGTGAAATGATTACACTGTGTGCCAATCACTTTGCGGCACAAAAGCCAAAAAGCATGACTGTTGCCAACCGCACAAAAGAGCGCGGCTTAGAATTGGCAGAGAAAATTCATGCTGAGGCAATTTTATTGAATGACTTACCTGCACATTTTGCTGACTTTGATATCGTCATCACCAGCACAGCCAGTCAATTACCAATTGTTGGTTTAGGCATGGTAGAGCGCGCGATTAAAGCACGTAAGCACCGCCCGATATTTATGGTCGATTTAGCCGTTCCGCGTGATATCGAAGCTGAAGTGGTACAATTAGATGATGTGTTTTTATACACCGTGGATGACTTGGCGCAAGTTGTGACTGACGGCATTGAAAACCGTCAAGAAGCGGCCATGTCAGCGGAAATGATTATCTCAACGCGAGTTGAAGCCTTTATGCACTGGTTACAAAAGCGTAAATCAGTACCAACGATTAAAGCGCTACGCGACCAAGCTGAAACCATGCGTACTGCTGAGTTAGAAAAAGCAATAAAGCTGATTCAAAAAGGTGAAAGTCCAGAAAAAGTCCTCGAAAAGCTCAGCTTAGCCATTGCCAATAAAATGCTGCATGCGCCTAGCCATGCGCTCAATCAAAGCCATGGTGACGAGCATGAACGTTTAGCGCAACAGCTCCGCCATATCTACCAGATTAAGAATTAAAACCTAAAACATATTAAGTCAAACATGAAACCTAGCATATTGCAAAAGCTCGCCAACTTGAGCGAACGCCTAGACGAACTCAATCGTCTAATGTCGAGTGAAGACATTACCAATGACATGGATAATTACCTCAAAATCACACGTGAGCATGCAGAAATCACGCCAATTGTTGAGCAATATATTACTTACGTGCAAACCGAAGCCGATATGAAAGAAGCAGAGGGCATGCTCAACGATCCTGAAATGAAAGAGTTTGCGCAAGAAGAAATCAGCGCGGGCAAAAAACAATTGGAAGCCATTGAAACAGAGCTGCAAAAACTGCTCATCCCGAAAGACCCAAATGATGACAAAAATATCATCATGGAGATTCGCGCCGGAACAGGTGGTGATGAATCAGCGCTATTTGCAGGTGATTTATTCCGCATGTATAGCCGCTATGTTGAAAAAAAACGCTGGAAACTAGAGGTTCTATCGTCGAATGAAAGTGATGTTGGTGGCTACAAAGAAATCATCGCCAAAATTGAAGGCCAAGGCGCGTACTCAAAACTGAAATTCGAATCCGGTGGTCACCGTGTGCAACGAGTACCAGATACTGAAACGCAAGGTCGTATTCATACTTCAGCTTGTACTGTCGCGATTTTGCCAGAAGTGGAAGACGTAGCTGATGTCACCATTAACCCAGCCGATATTCGCTTAGATACTTTCCGTGCCTCAGGCGCTGGTGGTCAACATATTAATAAAACTGACTCTGCCGTGCGTATTACCCATGCGCCAACAGGTATTGTGGTGGAATGCCAAGATGGTCGAAGCCAACATCAGAATAAAGCACAAGCCATGCAAGTGCTTGCCGCACGGATTAAAGCAAAAGAAGTTGATGCACAAAATGCCGAAATCGCTTCTGAACGTCGCAACCTGATTGGCTCAGGCGACCGCTCACAGCGCATTCGCACTTACAACTACCCTCAAGGCCGTATTACCGACCATCGTATTAATTTAACGCTGTATAAAATTGACGCGATTACTGAAGGTGATTTGGATGAACTGATTACCCCATTAGCAGCTGAGCACCAAGCTGATATGTTGGCGATGTTAGGTGAAGACAACTAAATAATGAATATTCATGCCGTGTTGCATGAAGCAACAATCGCACTCAAAGCATCAAACAATAGCGACGAAGAGAAGCTAGAAGCGCAGTTACTTTTAGAGCATGTGCTAACCGTTAATCATGCATGGCTCATCACACATGCCGATGACGAAATCAATAGTGAGACGCATCAACAGTTTGAAGCGCTCATCCAGCGCCGCATCTCTGGTGAGCCGATTGCGCATATCTTAGGTGAGCGTGAGTTTTACGGCTTAGCATTTAAAGTCACGCCAGATACCTTAATCCCACGACCTGATACTGAAACATTAGTTGAGGCTGCATTAGCGAAAATATCGCCATCAGAAACGGCCCGTATACTTGACCTTGGTACAGGCTCTGGTGCGATTGCATTGGCGATTGCCAAGCATAGGCCGAACGCTAACGTCATCGCTGTTGATGCATCGCAAGCAGCATTATCCGTTTCTCAAGAGAATGCGAAAGCACTCAATATTCACAATGTACAATTTCTATTAAGTGATTGGTTTAGTACATTAACCAACCAACACTTTGATGTGATTGTCAGCAACCCACCTTATATAGAACAAGATGATGACCATTTAAAGCAAGGTGATTTACGCTTTGAGCCAATCTCTGCTTTAGCTTCTGGTGAAGATGGTTTAGATGATATTCGTCAGATTATTTTAGATGCCTCTGCGCATTTAAAACCAAAGGGCTGGTTAATGTTTGAGCATGGCTACAACCAAGCGAAGAACGTCTCTACATTACTAGTGAGCGCTCACTTCATAAGCATTGAAACGCTGAAAGACCTGGGTAGTAATGACCGTGTCACCTTTGGCCAAAAACCGTAAACCAAAGTCCTTTAGGCATCGCCTTTTAAGTAAGCATTTTTTAGCTTGGTATAGTGATTAGCTGAATACATAAAGTGAGCAACTTCACCTTCAGTTAGCGCTCGCATTTTTTTAGCTGGTCGCCCCATATATAAGTAGCCACTTTCCAACACTTTACCTTCTGTCACTAAACTACCTACTGCTAATAGCACGTGCTTTTGCACGATGGCTTTTGCTGCCCATACCAATCAGACATTCACCTTCTAGCGTGCATCCATGCAAAATCACACTATGCCCAACGGTGACATTATTGCCGATAATTAAAGGTGAACCAGCCAGATCCCAACTAGATTTGTGGCTGACATGTAGCACACTTAAATCCTGCACATTAGTACCATGACCAATATGAATATGATTCACATCACCTCGCACCACAACACCTGGCCAGACCGAACTATCTTGACCAATTTCCACTTCTCCGATGATCGTCGCATTCGGGTGAATATACACATGCTCACCTAGCTTGGGCAGCTGATTTTGAAAGGCTTAAATATTTTGCATCGTTATCCTTACAATTGATATGATTATTTTCAAAGATTCACATAGTATAATACGCACATGTCTGAAATTAACGCTATTGGCGCTGACTCTGTTGGTATCGTCACCCCGAAAACCGCACACTTTAACGCATCACTCACATTAAAAAGTGGTGGCGTATTGCCTGCATTTGGTCTCACTTATGAAACCTACGGTGAACTTAATACAGAGAAATCAAATGCAGTATTAATCTGCCACGCCTTATCGGGTACGCATCATGCAGCTGGCCGCTACACGCCAGAAGATAAACATGCTGGCTGGTGGGACAATTTAATTGGACCTAACAAACCACTCGATACAAATAAGTTTTTTGTGATTGGCGTGAATAATCTAGGTGGCTGCCATGGCTCTACTGGCCCTGTCAGTATCGACCCAGTAACGAGCAAACCATTTGGCGCAAGCTTTCCAATCGTTACAGTAGAAGATTGGGTGAAATCTCAGGCCATGCTAGCGGATTACTTAGGCATTGATGCTTTTGCCGCTGTTGTTGGCGGTAGCCTTGGTGGCATGCAAGCTTTGCAATGGAGCATGGCTTATCCTGAGCGGATTAAACACGCCTTGGTCATCGCATCATCGCCTAATCTAACTGCACAAAATATGGCCTTTAACGAGGTGGCACGACAAGCTATTACGACTGACCCTGAATTTCATGGCGGTGATTATTACGCACATAATGTGGTGCCGACTCGCGGCTTACGTATTGCACGCATGTTAGGTCATATTACCTATTTATCTGACGATGCCATGGGTGCGAAATTTGGGCGCAAATTAAAAGACACCATCAAATACAGTTTCGATGTCGAGTTCGAAATGGAATCCTATTTGCGTTATCAAGCCGATAAGTTTGCAGGTGAGTTTGATGCCAACACCTACCTTCGCATGACGCGCGCATTGGATTACTTTGATCCTGCGACTGCGTTTGATGGCGATTTATCGGCGGCACTTAATAAGGTCACGGCTAAATTTTTAGTTATTTCATTTACGAGTGATTGGCGTTTCTCACCAGAGCGTTCACGTGAAATTGTCAAAGCACTCCTAGATAACGAACTGCCAGTGAAATATGCGGAAGTCACGGCTGCTCATGGTCACGATGCATTCTTAATGCCAGATAAACATTATCATGCCATTTTACGTAGCTACTTAAGTAAGATTGAGGTGTAAAACCATGTCCAATAGCTTATACCGTCAAGATTTTGCCATCATTGCCAGCTGGTTAGCCTTTGGCTCTAAGGCGCTCGACTTAGGTTGTGGCGATGGCTCTTTACTCAGCTATCTACGCGATGGTTTAGAAGTAAAAGGCTATGGTATTGAAAAAGACGATACTAACTGGCTTGCTGCTATGCAAAATGATGTGGATGTGATTCAAATGGATTTGGAAGCTGGGCTTTCAGAATTTGAAGACAACTCTTTTGACACTGTGATTCTTTCACAAACGCTACAAGCCATGCACAACACAGAAGACATTGTGAAGGAGATGCTCAGAGTTGGCCGTGAAGCGATTGTGACATTTCCTAACTTTGGTTATTGGCGTAACCGCCTTCAAATCATGACAGGCAATATGCCAGTGTCTGAAGATTTACCATATGAATGGTATAACACGCCCAATGTGCATCTTTGTACGATTCATGATTTTGATCAATTATGTGCTGATAACAATATCGCCATCATCGAACGTAAGGTTATTACCAATGGTCATGAAGTCACATTGATGCCAAACTGGTTTGGTAATCTCGCAATGTATCGACTGAAATGCGAGGATTAAACCTTAAATATTTGTATCCGTTGGTAAAAAATATTATTATCTGCGCCGTATCCAATGATCGCAACGCTTTAACGACAGCTTCCCTGGTTGACTTACTGCTTACAGCCATGCCTAACAACCATAGCCCAAACTGAAGAGTAGCATTTTATCCGTTTTTTCACGTCCCGCAGCTGGCTGGCCTGCGTAATCAACATTCAGCTGCGTTGTCGCATTCAACCTTTCTGCAATCGGTACGCGTAAACCTGTTGCGTAAACACTAAAACATTGTTAGCACCCTCCTCACTCATCAACACTTCATGCTGATGGAAAAATTTTACACTCTGGAAAATCAATTGATCATATTTCAAGCTCCAACGTGGAGCTGATATAGCGATCATCTTCAGCATCATCAAAATCAGTGTCAATATAGTTAATACCCGCTTCAACTGACAAGTTGCGATCTGACTGCTCAAAAATCTGATAGCCAGAACCGAAGCCAAACGTAGAACGTAAACCAATATCCCTAAATTGATCTTTCTCTAATGAAGTGTTCGCATAAAGAAACCTCTTTTCCGTTAAAAAGTAATCATATTGTAGCTTACCTTTACTATTCAACTCAGTATCTACATCGTTCGTCTGTGCTCGATTGGCATATGCACTTAACGTGATGCGGTCTCTTTCCGAGCGCGCAATAGCCTCTCCATCCAGTCGCAACAAACTGGTATCGGTATTCCCCTGAGTAACAGCACCGCCTAAGTTGATATGGCCTTTCCATTCAAAACCTTCGGCCACTTTCATACCAGCGTTAATCGCATCCATATTAAGCGCCTTTGCCATTTTCAGCCCACCACCCTCTCGCTTAACACGCCCGAATGTTTGAGGCTGTATATTGGCAGCATCATCAGTCAATACAACACTCTCTGGGCTAAGGTTTTTAATGTGGCAATCTCTGACCTGGTAATTTCAATTTCACCTGCGTATTTTGTTTTAAACAACAGCGTATCCGCCCCCTTCTTGACCACGCTCCCTGTTACCAAGTCGCCATTTTTTACTTTATGGTATCAGCCATGACTGCCTGGCTAACAAAAAGAAACATCACGATGAGTGTTTTAAACAAATACATAGATAAAGCCCAAAAGAAGATAATAAATACGGTTAACGCCAAGACTAAAGCACGCATTGAATCAGCACATTAAAAGTGCTTGAAGAATATTAAATTTTACCACCGCATTGTATCAATCACCGATGTCGTAATGTCGATTTTATTGTTGATTGTCAATCAACCTATTGGGCAAGAAAATGGTAGTGTGGCGTATCGATTGATATCTGAGATAATGCAGGCATGGAAAATAACAGTGCGCTTACCAACAAAATAAACGTTCTATTTAATAAACGTATGCTGGCTTGCATTATGTTGGGCTTTAGTTCTGGCCTACCGTTATATTTATTATTCCAACTATTACCTGCATGGTTACGTACCGAAGGTTTAGACCTTAAAACGATTGCAATCTTTTCTTTAATCCAACTGCCCTACACGTGGAAATTTATTTGGGCGCCATTGATGGATCGCTACAACTTAATTGCTCCCATGGGTCGTCGTCGTAGTTGGATGCTGATTACCCAAATCGCGCTATTCATCACCATCTGTGCTTATGGTTTTGTTGACCCTAAACTCAACATCACCAGCATCGCCGTGATTTCGACTTTAGTCGCTTTATTTTCAGCTAGCCAAGATATTGTCATTGATGCGTTTAGACGTGAGATTTTAAGTGATGAAGAGCTAGGCTTAGGTAATAGCGTTCACGTGAATGCTTACCGCATATCAGGTTTAGTCCCTGGTTCATTGGCACTGATTTTGTCAGACCATTTACCGTGGTCCTCTGTATTTTGGATTGTGGCTCTATTTATGATTCTCGGCATACTCATGACCATATTCGCAACCGAACCCAATCGCGCAGTCGCCCCTAAAAGCTTACGTGATTCAGTCATTGAGCCATTCACTGAATTCATTAATCGCGCAGGGATCAAGCATGCACTATTAGTCCTGCTGTTTATCCTGCTCTACAAACTCGGTGACAGTATGGCAACCGCACTCGCCACGCCTTTCTATATTGATATGGGTTTTAGCAATACCGACATTGGCGCCATCGTCAAAGGTAGCGGTTTAGTGATGCAAATCATTGGTGGCTTTATCGGTGGGTTCTGGATGCTGAAAGTAGGCATTAATCGCGGCTTATGGGTATTTGGTGTCGTGCAACTAGTCACCATCCTAGGGTTCGCATGGCTAGCCAATGCCGGCCCATTTGAGGTCGTTGGCGTGACAGAACGCTGGATGCTAGCGATGGTCATTGGTGGTGAAGCATTAGGTGTTGGCTTGGGAACTGTTGCTTATGTCGCTTATATGGCGCGTGAAACCAATCCAGCTTACACTGCCACCCAACTTGCATTATTCACCAGTCTATCTGCTGTACCACGTTCTATTTTCAACGCAATGACTGGCGGTATGGTGGAGTCACTTGGCTGGGAACACTTCTTTTATGTGTGCACCTTGTTAGCGATTCCAGGGCTGTTGTTATTATTTAAGGTTGCGCCTTGGAATGCAAATGGGTCAGACCTACAGAAAGCTGAAACGTGAGGTTTATTCAAAAAGCACGTCTAATAACTAACCTCTCACCTGGATTTTTAGTCATGCGAATTAAATATGCCATAACTAGCATGCTTGCTAGTTTACTTTTACTCAGTCAAACCCAAAAATTTGCTGCTGGTTTTGTAGCGATTGTTATGACGATTCCTTTTGAAATTTGAATGGTTAAACATAGTAGGCATGTCAAATAAAACTTAAGCTTAGCCGCACCTGATTAGAAAACTTTACAATCCATTTAATAAACTTTATGTAACAATCCAAATTTCAATATTTTGGCAGCTTGATAACTTACACATCGTAATCCATGATTAACGGTGCATGATCACTAAAACGCTCTTCTTTATACACATTAGCCGCCTTCACTTTTGAAGCGATTGCAGGTGTTGCAATCTGGTAATCAATACGCCATCCAACATTATTCGCCCATGCTTGACCGCGGTTACTCCACCAAGTGTAGGCATCACCTGTTGTGTCGGGGTATAGCTCACGATACACATCAACCCAGCCTACACGATCAAACAAGTCTGTCATCCATGCGCGCTCTTCTGGTAAGAAGCCAGAGTTCTTTTTATTGCCTTTATAGTTTTTTAAATCAATTTCTTGATGGGCAATATTCCAATCGCCACAAATCACGACTTCAAAGCCGCTTTTAATCAGCTTTTCAACATGCTTCATAAAGCGTTCTAACACACTAAACTTATAGTTCTGTCGCTCATCACCACTAGAGCCACTCGGCAAGTACAGTGAAATCACGGAAAGCTTGCCGAAGCGACACTCTAAATAACGGCCTTCAAAGTCAATATCCTCTATATCCAAGCCGACAATCACTTCATCTGGCTTTTGCTTAGAATAAATACCGACACCGCTATAGCCTTTTTTCTGCGCATAATGGAAGTTGCCGTAGTAACCCTCAGGCGCTTGCATCTCTTCCGTTAAATTATCTGATTGTGCTTTTAATTCTTGCAAACAAATCACATCAGGCTGCACTTTGTATAACCATGGGTAAAAGCCTTTCTTAGTTGCAGAGCGGATTCCATTTAAATTCAACGTTATAATACGCATTTACTTCCTTCAAGTTATACAAAAAATGTCACTTAACCATCAAAACTTGTCACAAAACTTTATTCTATTCTGTATCGAGCAGCAGGTGCTTAAATTTGGTGAATTCAAGACTAAAGCTGGCCGATTGAGCCCTTACTTCTTTAACGCGGGTTTATTTAGTGATGGCGATAGCTTATTAAAGCTAGGTGAATTTTACGCGAATAGCATCGAAAAATCAGACATTGCGTTTGATATGTTATTCGGCCCAGCGTATAAAGGCATTCCATTAGCAGCGAGTATTGCCATTGCATTTGCAAAAAGAGGTCGCAATTTACCCTATGCCTATAATCGCAAGGAAGCTAAGGACCACGGAGAAGGTGGGACGGTTGTCGGTGCGCCATTAGAGGGTAAAGTGTTGGTTATTGATGACGTCATTTCCGCAGGTACATCGGTACGTGAGTCTGTCGAATTGATTCAAGCACATGGTGCCATTGCGAGCGGCGTGAGCATTGCTTTAGATAGGCAGGAAAAAGGATTAGGTGAATTATCTGCCGTACAAGAAGTAGAACAAAAGAATGCCATTTCTGTCGTCAGCATTGCGCAACTACACGATTTATTAGCCCATATTGAAAGTAATGATGAATTGGCACAACACTTACATGCCGTAAGCAGTTACCAAAAAAGGTACTGTATTAAAACACTAAAAACAACATAGAATCAAAAAATTAAATTAAATACGTCAGCATTATTATTAAACTGCTTACTGCTAATGCCGATACTTGGTAACGCTGATTTGTATGCTGGCAAGAAAGTGATTAAGTGGATCGACTCAAACAGTGCCACTCATTATGGCGACAAACCACCTATGCCTGGCAATGCGCGTCAGTCGACAGAATTAAATCAATACGGCGTCCCTCTCGAGAAAAGCAGTGCTGGCGTAGAGAAGACGGGCAAAACGGATAAAGGTGAGACCTCAAAAGCACAGCAACGGCATGGCCATTCGCTGCTTTCCACTTTTTTTCTGTCAATGAAATTGAAATTGTACGTCAACGTAATATAAAAACTGATGAACTGACATTTGAATCATTGAAGCAAAAACGAAGTGCAATAAAAACTAGAGCTGAAAAAAACATGCAATCAAATTCTGCAGAATTATCACTGTTGCAAAATATTGAGTTGCAAATAAAAAGTAAAAGAAGCAACTATTACAGATATCAATGAGCCCTACGAAGAAGACAAATTACGTTACCTTGAGCCTAGTCAAAAGGGAATCAGTAGATCAAGTCTTAGCTCAGCGTATAGAAAAGCGTTAGCTTTCTAATAGCCAGTTAACTCAAACTTATACTTAAGCATCAAGTTTATTTTTCAAAACTTGATTCACCTGAGCTGGATTTGCCTTACCTTTTGAAGCCTTCATGGTTTGACCAACCAGCGCATTAAATGCTTTTTGTTTTCCCGCTTTGTATTCTTCGACCATGGCTTGATTCGCCGCTAATACTTCATTAACCAGCGCTTCAATCGCACCAGTATCCGAAACTTGTTTTAAGCCTTTTTCTTCGATAATAGCATCAACATCTAAGCCACCTGTCCACATGGCTTCAAACACTTGTTTACCTGCATTATTAGAAATGGTGCCGTCAGAAATGCGTTTTACTAATTGCGCCAATGTCGCCGCATCAATAGGTGAGTCTGCAATACTTTTACCTTCTGTGTTTAACTTGGCGGTAATACCACCCATGACCCAGTTTGCAGCCAACTTAGGGTCGCCACCCGCATTAATCGTATCGACAAAATAACCCGCTACTGCTCGGCTAGAAGTAATTGCTATTGCATCGTAAGCCGATAGTGCATACTTACTTTCAAAGCGCGCTTTCATTGCTAAAGGCAGTTCCGGCATATCCGCTTGCACTCTAGCCTTATCGGCTTCAGTCACTTCTAATGGCAGCAAATCAGGGTCAGGGAAGTAGCGGTAATCATTCGCACCCTCTTTGCTACGCATAGCCTTTGTTTCACCCGTATCTGGGTTAAACAAGATCGTTGCTTGCTCAATGGTGCCGCCATCTTCTAGCGTTTCAATTTGCCATTGCGTTTCGTAAGCAATCGCTTGCTGCATAAATTTGAAAGAATTTAAGTTCTTAATTTCGCGGCGCGTGCCTAATTCGGTTGTCCCTTTTGGTCGCACTGACACATTCACATCACAACGAAAACTACCCTCTTGCATGTTGCCATCACAAATATCAATCCATTGCACTAATTCATGTAATTTCTTCGCATAAGCCACGGCTTCTGCCGCCGAACGCATATCAGGTTCAGTCACAATTTCTAGTAGCGGTGTTCCGGCGCGATTTAAATCAATGCCACTCATGCCTTCTACAGCACCATGCACTGATTTACCCGCATCTTCTTCTAAATGCGCACGAGTGATACCAATCACCTTTTCATAAGCCGGCTGGTTTTTTGTTTCTGGCACTTGTATGGTCACTTTACCTTTGCCAACGACAGGCAATTCAAATTGGCTAATTTGATAGCCTTTAGGTAAATCTGGGTAGAAGTAATTTTTGCGTGAAAAGACAGAGAGCTTCGGTAATTCAGCACCAATCGCCAAACCAAATTTAATCGCACATTCCACCGCTTCTTTATTCAGCACTGGTAGCACACCAGGCAAAGCTGTACTCACTTCACATGCTTGCGTATTAGGTTCAGCACCATAGGCGGTTGAAGCGCCACTAAAAATTTTCGTTTTTGTTTTTAATTGAGCATGCGTTTCCAGCCCAATGACAACTTCCCACTCCATTATGCAAACCCTTCAGGCATGGCTGTATGCCAATCTGTCACTTGTTGATACGCATGCCCCACATTCAACATGCGTGCTTCATCAAAATAGCTGCCAATGATTTGCAAGCCTACTGGCAGGTCTTTACCATCACTGCTTTTACTAAACCCTGCTGGAATACTCATCCCAGGCAACCCAGCCAAGTTAGTCGCAATGGTATAAATATCTTGTAAATACATCGCTACAGGGTCATCAGTTTTTTCACCTGTTTTAAACGCCGTAGAAGGCACCGTTGGGCCCATGATAATGTCACATTTTTTGTACGCTGCTTTAAAATCATCAGCAATTAAATGGCGAATTTTCTGCGCCTTTAGATAGTAAGCATCATAGTAACCAGCGCTTAATACATAAGTACCAATCAAGATACGGCGCTTCACCTCATCGCCAAACCCTTCAGCTCGGCTCTTCATATACATGTCCATCAAATCATCATATTCGGCCGCACGATGACCATAACGCACGCCATCATAGCGTGACAAATTGGTCGAGGCTTCCGCTGGTGCTAGTACGTAATAGACAGGAATCGACAAGCCTGCATTCGGTAATGAGATATCGACAAATTCAGCCCCTAGCTTTTTATATTCAGCAATCGCATTATCAATCACTTTCGCCACATCAGTATCCAAGCCTTCGGCAAAATATTCTTTAGGTAGTCCGACTTTCAAACCTGTCAGTGGCTGGTTAAGCTTGCTTGTGTAATCTTCTTTTGGATGATTCAAGCTCGTTGAATCACGCTCATCAAAACCAGCCATTACATTCATCATCAAAGCACAGTCTTCAGCTGATTTTGCCATAGGCCCTGCTTGATCCAAGCTTGAAGCGAAAGCAATCATGCCATAGCGTGACACCAAACCATAAGTTGGCTTCAAACCAGTAAACCCACACAATGAAGCTGGCTGACGAATAGAGCCACCTGTATCTGTACCGGTTGCTGCTGCACATAATCGCCCAGCTACAGCGGCAGCTGAACCACCACTACTGCCGCCTGGCACACGGGTTAAATCCCAAGGGTTATTAACGCAGCCAAAATAGCTAGTCTCATTAGATGAGCCCATGGCGAACTCATCCATATTAGTTTTACCTAGGTTAACCGCACCAGCATGATTAAATTGTGTAATCACATTCGCATCATAGGGCGCTATGAAAGTTTCTAGCATCTTAGAGCCACAAGTTGTCCGCCAATCCTTGGCACAAAAAATATCTTTTTGCGCGATGGGAATACCAGTTAGTGGCGTTGCCGTTCCTGCTGCGAGGATGTCATCCGCTGCTTTTGCTTGCGCAAGGCTTTTATCTTCATCCAGCGTAATGTAAGCATTAATGTCAGGGTTATATTGCTTGATGCGATCCAAGAATGTTTGTGTCATTTCAACGCTTGACACTTCTTTGCTCGCCAACATTTGGCTTAATTGTTTAAGGCTTTGGTTAATCATGGCTTTTCTATCTAAATTCTAGGCGGTCTAATTCGGGGTCGTCTACTTCCGTTCACTTACTCAATGACTTGCGGCACTAGATACAAGCCACTACCAACAGTAGGTGCATTTTTTTGGAATGTCTCACGTTGATTTGTCGCTGTCACAACATCCTCCCTCAACCGTTGCACGACATCTTGAGAATGTGACATTGGTATAATGCCAGTGGTATTCACTGCTTCCATTTCCTCTATTAGCGTTAAAATTCCCGTGATTTTGTTGAGGGTTTTGTCCGCTTCCGAATCATTAATTTCAATTCTTGCGAGATGCGCAATTCTCTTAATGTCGGGGATAGTAAGTGCCATAAAATAGTTCCATTCTTCTGAATTGCAAATTTAGTATCATAAACTTCAATTCCCACTTAGGTTTAAATGGAATATAAGTTATTATACCTTGATACTTTAATTTTATTATCCCATCTTAATTTTAGGCATGTGATTAATAAGCTCCTCAGAAAAAGCACAGGGAAAACATATGTTCGGCTCGCTAAATAGTTACTTTTCAAATGATTTGGCCATTGACCTAGGCACTGCAAATACACTGATTTTTTCGCGCAGCAGGGGTATCGTTCTCGATGAACCATCTGTTGTCGCCATTCGTATTGAACCCAATGGCAAGAAAATATTGCTTGCTGTAGGAAGGGAAGCAAAAGGCATGTTAGGTAGAGCGCCTGCCAATATCCAAGCCATTCGCCCAATGAAAGATGGCGTGATTGCCGATTTTACAATCACTGAACAAATGTTGAAATTCTTCATCCGCAAGGCGCGTGATGATCGCTGGTTCTCTCCCAGCCCACGCATTATTATTTGTGTGCCTGTTGGTTCAACGCAAGTGGAGCGTCGTGCGATTAAAGAGTCCGCTGAACGTGCTGGCGCAAAACAAGTATTCTTGATTGAAGAGCCAATGGCTGCTGCAATTGGTGCAGAAATGCCAGTGGCAGAGGCGACAGGTTCTATGGTAGTAGACATTGGTGGCGGCACAACAGAAGTTGGCGTAATATCAATGGGCGGTATTGTATACGCGAGATCTGAGCGCGTTGGTGGTGATAAGTTTGATCAAGCCATTATTGATTACATTCGTCGCAACTATGGTATGCAAATCTCAGAGCCAACAGCTGAAGCCATGAAGAAGAAAATTGGTTCAGCATTTCCAGGCTCTGAAGTCTTGGAAATGCAAGTCACTGGTCGCAACCTTGCAGAAGGTTTGCCGCGTAAGTTCACCATTTCTAGCAATGAAATTTTAGAGGCACTGACAGAGCCGCTTAACGCGATTGTTGGTGCGGTTAAGTCTGCATTAGAGCAAACACCGCCTGAACTAGGTGCTGACATTGCAGAAAAAGGCATGGTCATCACAGGTGGTGGTGCATTGCTACGTGATATCGACCGCTTGATAATGGAAGAAACTGGCTTACCAGTTATTATCGCAGAAGACCCGCTTACTTGCGTTGCGCGCGGGTGTGGTCGCGCATTGGAAGATATGGATAAATTAGGTAGCATCTTTGCACATGAATAATGACTGCCTAGTTAAAACACCACTGCAATAGCATGCTTAAAGGCATTCATCAGAAACTAGAGCACCAACAAACTCCAGCTTTTTTCGTTCACGGGCTCAGTGCACTCTCACGCATGGTTTTTTTCTGCGCGTTATCCATTATCCTAATGGCAGTTGATGCAAAACTAAACTATCTATCTCAAATCCGCCAAGCCTTAATTGGCGGATTACACCCCATTGAGCGGGCTGCCAACATCCCTGGCGAACTCATTCGGGATTCAAAAAAGTATTTTGCCAGCCACAACCAATTAGTACAAGAAAATTACATCCTCAAGCAGCAAGCGTTTGAGAATTCGGTCAATTTGCAACGCTTGAACACATTGCAAGCTGAAAATGAACATTTGCGCAGCTTGCTTGGTGGCGACATCTCCATTCACCCCAGAGCAGTATTAGCGAATATTTCACATACAGGCAGAGACCCTTTTAGGAATGTCGTGATCGTTAATAGAGGTATTCAACACAACATTCAAGCTGGTCAGGCTGTGGTCGATGCTAAAGGCGTATTAGGCCAAGTAACGCGCGTCTATCCGTTTAGCAGTGAGGTCACAATGATTACGGATAAAAGCTTATCCATTCCCGTACAAGTTGAGCGCAACCAGTTACGCGCAATTGCCTTTGGGCAAAGCGGTAACACTTTAGACATTCCCTACTTACCCACAAATGTTGATATTGAAATTGGCGATAAATTAGTCACCTCTGGCTTGGATGGCATTTACCCAGCAGGCTTAGCCGTAGCAACGGTGACAAAAATCGACCAAGATCCAGAAACCCAGTTTGCCAAAATAATTAGTACGCCTACCGCAAAAGTTAGCCATCATTTACAACTGCTCATTCTAGAACTTCCAGAGTATAGAGAGGCTGAGAAAAAATCACCATCAAAAGAAAAAAATAAAGAGGAGGCTAAACCTGATGCAAAAAACTCCTAATCTGTTACTGGTTTTTGGCTCACTCCTGTTTGCCTTACTTTGCCAACTATTTCCTTGGACTGGGCAAGGCATTGTCTTCCGCCCTGACTTCATGCTAGTTGTGTTGTTGTACTGGCTATTACGCGCACCTTATTTATGCAATATTGGTGCCGCATGGCTCGTTGGTGCATTAGCCGACTTAGGAGCAGGAAGCTTATTAGGTCAGCATGCTTTAGCGTTCACATTAACCGCTTATGTTGCACTCTCCTTTCAACGTAGGCTTGTTTTGTTTAGTGAGACTCAAGTCTTGGCATTTACCTTTGCTTTGTTGGTGCTTGCTAAGTTTGCCGTTTTAATTCTAAAACTGCTGTCAGGTAATGAGATGCCAACTTGGCATTATTTCTGGCCTGCGGTAACAGGCATTTTATTCTGGCTAGTTATAAAGTTCGTTTTAGGGGCCATTGCACACCCAAAATCAACCGAGGCGAATTAAACGCATATGCGTCGTAGAGCCGAACTAAAAAACTATCACCATGAGTTGCAGCATTTTAAGTTGCGCTTAATCGTGCTAGGCGGTATTGTCCTCCTTGGGTTTGGCATACTTATCATTCGCTTTTATTTTCTACAAATCACAGCTTACGATCATTACCATACACTTGCAGAAAACAATCGCATCTCTGTGATTCCAGTTGCACCAACTCGAGGCATCATTACAGATAGGAACGGTAAAACAATTGCACATAACTTTTTTGTCTACGCTTTAGAAATCACCCCTGTAAAAGTAGAGGACTTGGATAAAACAATTGCTCAACTTAGTAAGTTAGTCGAAATATCGAGCAATGATATAAATCGATTTAAAAAACTAAAAGCAAGTAACCATGAATTTAAGTCGCTACCCATCCGCACTCAATTGAATGAAGTTGAGGCTGCTAAATTTGCTGCTAATCGTTTCCGATTTCCTGGTGTAGAAATTAAATCACGTCTGTATCGTCATTACCCTAATGGTAAGTTGGGGGTGCATATCGCTGGCTATATCGGCCGAATTAATGACAATGATATTAGCAAACTCAAAAAAGAAGGCGCGCTATCTAACTACAAAGGTTCAGATCATATTGGCAAAAGTGGTATAGAACAGTTTTATGAGAAAAAGTTGCATGGTAAGGCTGGTTTCAAACAGGTTGAAATTAACGCAGATGGCAGAGCCGTCCGTGTGCTGTCAAGTACCGCACCCGTTTCTGGTGATAACTTAACACTTTCTGTTGACCTTAAATTGCAAGAGATTGCCGAAAGAGCCTTTGGGGAGCGACGCGGTGCTTTAGTGGCGATTAAACCAAAAACGGGTGAAATCCTTGCCTTAGTCAGCATGCCCACTTTCGACCCGAACCTCTTTGTTGGCGGCATTGACACCACCAATTGGAGACGTCTCAACGAATCCGCAGACAAACCGATGATTAACCGCCCACTGAGAGGCGTCTACCCACCAGGCTCAACATTCAAACCATTCGTTGCATTAGCGGGACTTGAAGCAGGAAAGCGCATGCTACCATTTCATATCAAAGATCCAGGCTACTTCATCCTACCTAACAGTACCCATCACTATCGTGACTGGAAGGTTGGCGGCCATGGTTTTGTTGATATCAAGCGTGCCATTACCATTTCTTGTGATACCTTTTTCTACGGGCTTGCTATCGAATTAGGAATAGAAAAGCTATCCACTTTTGTTCGCCATTTTGGTTTTGGTAAAAAAACAGGTATTGATATCGCAGGTGAAAATAGTGGCTTACTGCCTACTCCTGAATGGAAAATGCGTCGCTACAAAAAGCCTTGGTACAAAGGGGAGACTGTTATTGTCGGTATCGGACAAGGGTACACCCTAACCACGCCATTGCAACTTGCTTATGCAACCGCCGTCCTAGCTAACAGAGGCACGGCCATGAAGCCTCATCTAGTCACTGCCATTACTGATGTAAAAACAGGAGAAACAACCCCAATAAAACCTGTTGTGACCGATCAAATAGCATTAAATGAGAGTAATTTAGAAACAGTCAAAACAGCCATGGTAGATGTAACGTTACCAGGGGGCACCGCCTCCAGTGTTGGTAGAAATGCGGGTTATAGCATTGCAGCAAAAACAGGAACAGCACAAGTGATTGGCATCAAGCAAAATGAAAAATATGATGAGAAAAACATTGCAGCACGTCATAGAGACCATGCCTTATTTATTGCTTATGCCCCCACTGATAACCCACAAATCGCCATTGCCGCCATTGTCGAAAATGGCGGTCATGGTGGCTCTGCAGCAGGGCCAATTGCGCGTCAACTCATGGACTACTACCTGCTCGGAAAGCTGCCGCCTGAACCCATTGAAAAGAAAGCCCCTAAAGTAACAGAAGAGGCAACCGTGGAGGCATCTACGCATGATTAACCGTATTGTTTACCGCCTAGGCCAACATATAGACTCTATATTAATGAGTAGCATCCTATTCACATTGCTGATTGGCTTATTTATCTTATACAGCGCCTCTGGAGAAAGTGTTGGCAGAGTCAGTGCACAGCTCATGAATATTGTTATTGCGATGTCCATTTTGTGGTTAGTCGCCAACGTCCAACCACAATTTATGGAGCGCATGGCGCTACCGTTGTACTTACTTGGCATTCTGTTGCTGATAGGCGTGGCTTTGTTTGGCAACATTAGCCATGGTGCAAGGCGTTGGTTGGATTTAGGTATTGTCAAATTACAACCATCAGAGCTCATGCGTATTGCTGTCCCGATGATGTTGGCTTGGTTTTTTTCTCAACGTGAGGCATCACTGCGTGTTACTGATTTTATTATCGCTTTTATTATCCTCCTTCTACCCGTATTTTTCATATTAAAACAACCTGACTTAGGCACTTCTTTACTGGTTTTTGTATCAGGGTTGTTTGTTATCTTTCTGGCTGGTTTAAGTTGGCGCATTATTATCGGCGGTGCAGTTGCTGCTGGCGCCCTCATGCCCATATTTTGGTCAATGCTGCATGATTATCAACGTAGGCGTATTCGCATCTTAATCGACCCCACGCAAGACCCGCTGGGTGCGGGCTACCATATTATTCAGTCGACAATTGCCCAGGGCTCAGGTGGACTAACTGGCAAGGGCTGGTTAAATGGTACACAGTCTCAATTAGATTTTGTACCTGAGCGGACAACAGATTTTATTTTTTCCGTATTTAGCGAGGAGTTTGGCATGGTTGGCAATGTGCTTTTATTACTCCTGTTTAGTCTCATTATTGCGCGCGGCCTTTATATTACATCACAAGCCCAAAGCACCTTCTCAAGGCTGCTGGCAGGCAGTATTACGCTAACGTTCTTTATATATATATTTGTGAATATCGGCATGGTCAGTGGCATCCTGCCTGTCGTTGGCGTACCATTACCTCTTATTAGTTATGGTGGCACATCAATGGTAGCGATATTGCTCGGCTTTGGCATACTGATGAGCATCCACACTCACAAAAAATTAGTTGCGTCAGGATAATTGCATGATGAAAAAAACGTACTTTTTAATAATGGTTAGCTGCCTTGCGCTCATCGCTTGTAGTGGCAATAGAACAACCAAGCCCTCACCAAAAACGAGCACATCCAATACTGGTGGTTACTACGGTACAGATGGCCCACATGCAAAACCACCTGGCAATCTGGATGAAATACCTGATGCGATCCCAAAAGTGGAGACTTTGTACAAATTTTCTAGTAAACCTTACGTCGCTTTAGGCGAGAAATATGTTCCTCTAAAAACGGGAAAAGGCTATAAAATGCGTGGTGTCGCCTCTTGGTATGGCAAGATGTTTCATGGCAAAAAAACAGCCATTGGTGAAACTTATGACATGTACAGCATGTCGGCTGCCCATACGGTGTTACCGCTACCAAGCTATGTCAAAGTCACCAATATTGAGAATGGGCGTTCCGTTGTTGTTCGCGTCAATGACAGGGGGCCTTTTAAACATAAAAGAGAAATTGACCTATCATATGCGGCTGCCTACAAATTGCGCTTAATTGAAAAAGGTAGCGGTATGGTAGAGGTGGAAGCCATCGACCCAAGAAATTACATTGAACCCCACAAGGCCGCCATAAAAAACACCGCCCCAGAAAAAGTAACGGCAGCGCCTAATGCACAACCATCAGTAACAGGACTGCATTACGTGCAAGCTGGAGCATTTGGCAGCGAAGCCAATGCCATTGCATTGCAAAACAGAATAAATGACTTAGATATTGAAGACATTTCTAAAATTAACCGCATGTATAATGATGGGTTATATCGGTTAACAGTTGGGCCTTACCAAACGAGACAAGCAGCAGAAAAAACAGCCCAGCAGATTCGAAAAACACTAAACACTTCCACCATTATCCTTATTAAATAATAGAAAAACTATGCGCCAACACTTAATCATCATTATTGCTTACTTTCTCCTCCCATTAACAAGCTGGGCAGCAGCACCAGCACCTTCTTTAGAGGTAAGTGCCTATTTATTAAAAGATTTTAATAGTGGCTCAACCATTGCTGCGCATAAAGAGAGTGAGCGTTTAGAACCCGCCTCATTGACTAAGATAATGACGGCTTACCTAACATTTGATGCGCTTAAACAAGGCCACCTCACATTGTCGCAAAATGTACCTGTGAGTAAAAAAGCTTGGCAAGCGGAAGGTTCAAGAATGTTTATTGAGCCTAGAAAAAATGTCACTGTAGATGAGCTGCTACATGGGCTGATTATTCAATCAGGTAATGATGCGGCCACCGCCTTAGCTGAAGTCATTGGCGGCAGTGAAGATCAGTTTGCAATCATGATGAACCAGCAAGCCAAAAAAATTGGTATGGATCACACTAACTATATAAACGCGACTGGATTGCATGATGAAAATCATTACACAACAGCAACCGATTTAGCACTGATGGCAGAAGCGCTCATCAAAGACTTCCCTGAGGACTATGTTCGTTTATACAAACAAAAGGAATATACCTATAACAAAATTACCCAGCTTAACCGCAACCGTTTATTGTTTTTAGACAACAACGTAGATGGCATAAAAACAGGTTATACAAATGCTGCTGGTTATTGTTTAGTTTCTTCTGCTAAACGTGGAGAAACACGCCTCATTTCCATTATCTTAGGCGCAAAAAGTAACGCCATGCGCGTATCTCAGAGCCAACGTTTACTTAATTATGGTTTTCAGTTTTATGAATCCACTTTAGTCTATAAAAAAACACAAGCTATTTCCAGCATGTACGTTTATAAAGGCGCTGAAAAAACAGTTATTGCCTCAGTAAAAAATGACTTATACCTATCATTGCCAAAAGGTGATTATGCGAATGTAAAAGCAACAACGACGTCTAAGCAACCGCTAATAGCACCTGTAAAAGCAGGGCAAGAAATTGGGAAAATTACATTTAGCCTTGATAATCAAATCATCTCTGAGCGTAAGCTTATTGCCACGAATTCAGTAGGAGAAGCAGGCGTTTTAGGCAAAATCATCGATAGCATTAGATTGTTACTTAAATAGCATACCAATATGACTAAAGACACGGACCAACAAGAAACCTTAATCGAATTCCCATGTGAGTTCCCGATTAAGGTAATGGGCGAAACGCATGAGTCGTTTAGTATTGAAGTCATTAAAACAATACAACAACATGAAGCAACATTTGATGCGACTAGAATCGAACTCAAAGGTAGCTCTGGTGGGAAGTACACCAGCCTCACCTGCACTTGCTACGTTGAGTCTAAAACACAATTAGACAATATCTACCGCGCACTCACTAGCCACACGCTGGTTAAGTTCGTGCTTTAACTGGGCAAACCATGCCGCTTATTACGCGTAAGCTGGGCCTTACCGACTATCAAACGACGCTGGCTGCAATGCAGGCATTTACCAATGACCGCACCACAGCCACGGATGATGAGCTTTGGTTAACCGAACACGACAGTGTTTACACGCTAGGCCTGAACCGTAAAAATGTCCGATTACCTCAAAACAAGATTCCTGTCGTCAATGTGGATCGCGGCGGAAAAATCACCTTTCATGGCTTAGGCCAAGTTGTGATTTACTGTCTCATTGATTTAGACAGACAACAACTTAAAGTACGTGAACTGGTAGATATCATTGAAGGTAGTATCATTAAGTTACTAGCGCAATACCAAGTCACAGCCTCAACACAAAAAAATGCCCCTGGCGTTTACATAGGCGAACAGAAAATTGCTTCCGTTGGCTTAAGGCTAAAAAGAAACTGCTGTTATCATGGTTTAAGTTTAAATATTGATATGGACTTAGCACCATTCAAAGCCATTGACCCTTGCGGTTATGTTGGCTTAGCCATGACACAAACTAAAGACTGGAATATTAAAAAATCATCCCAATATATGGGTCAGGCATTACTAGACATATTAAAGAAGCAATTAAGCACATGAATAAACAAACTGATATAACGCCAACCAGATCAACGACCAACCGACCACCGAAAAAAATCGCGGGTGTCAAAGAAACTAGCGCCGAAAAAGTAGCCCGCATCCCGATTAAAATTATTCCACAGCCCATCATGCGTAAGCCTGAGTGGATACGCATGAAGATGCCGAACAGCAAGCGCTACCAAGACATCAAACAAGCCTTGCGCAATAATAATTTGCACACCGTTTGTGAAGAAGCCAGCTGCCCTAATATTGGAGAGTGCTTTAGCGCTGGTACGGCCACCTTTATGATTTTAGGCGACATCTGTACGCGCCGTTGTCCATTTTGTGATGTATCACACGGAAAACCGTTACCGCCTGATGTGAATGAACCAGCCAACCTAGCCAAAACCATTGCTGAGATGAAACTCAACTATGTGGTCATGACTAGTGTTGATAGAGACGACTTACCAGATGGTGGTTCACAACATTTTGTTGATTGCATTAAAGCGATTCGTGCAGCCTCACCTGGCATTAAAATTGAAATTTTAGTGCCGGATTTTCGTGGCCGTTTAGATGTCGCATTACGCATTTTAGAGGAGGCACCACCTGATGTCATGAACCATAATTTGGAAACGATTCCGCGCCTTTATAAACAGGCGCGTCCAGGCTCTGATTACCAAAACTCATTAACCCTATTAAAAGCGTTTAACGAAATGTATCCAGAAATTCCAACCAAATCAGGCTTAATGCTAGGCTTGGGTGAAACAGATGATGAAATATTGGAAGTGATGAAAGAGTTACGCACTCATAATGTCACTATGCTCACCTTAGGTCAGTATTTGCAACCAAGTAAGCATCACTTACCTGTAGAACGCTATGTCGAACCTGCTGCTTTTGATGCGCTAAAAGTAAAGGCAGATGCCATGGGCTTTAATAATGCCGCCTGTGGCCCCATGGTCAGAAGTAGCTACCACGCCGACTTACAAGCAGGGCATATTGCTTAATAAGTATGTCATTTAAACACATCAGGTCATAAAAGAGAGTATCAATGGTCCCACACTTAACCACTGCCCTCAGCGGCCCGCTACTAGACCTAGAGAAACGTATACTGAACAAAATTCCTGAAATTGAGCATTGGTTTCGCATACAATGGTTAGATCACGGCGCACCCTTTTATGCCTCAGTCGACTTACGTAATAGTGGCTTTAAGCTGGCTCCTGTGGATATCAACTTATTCCCTGCCGGCTTTAACAACTTAAACCCTGATTTCTTAAGTTTGAGCGTGCAGGCTGCCACCGTCGCGGTTGAAAAGATTTGTCCAGAAGCACACCGTTTACTCATCATTCCAGAAAATCACTCACGTAATACTTTTTATTTACGTAATTTGTTTGAGCTTAGCAATATTATGAAAGCCGCTGGCCTGGACGTGCGTATCGGTAGCGTTTCACCCGATATCACAGAACCAACGACCTTAGACTTACCTGATGGGAATACGCTACTTTTAGAGCCATTAGTACGCGAAGGTAATCGCATTAAACTCAAGAATGCTGAGTTAGGGGATTTTGATAGCTGCGCGGTACTGCTGAACAACGATTTATCAGGCGGCGTGCCAGACATACTGAAAAACTTAGAGCAAGACCTTATTCCCCCATTACATGCAGGCTGGCAAACACGACGCAAAACACGTCACTTTTCTGCTTACAATGATGTGGTTAAAGACTTTGCAGACTTTCTAGAAATTGATGAATGGTTACTCAACCCCTACTTCGAACGCTGCGAAGGCATTGATTTTAATGCGCGTGAAGGAGAAGAATGCTTAGTGCAAAAAGTCGATATTTTGCTTGAAAAAATTAAAGTTAAATATGCGGAATATGGCATCACGCAAGTGCCTTTTGTGATTGTTAAAGCGAATGCTGGCACTTACGGCATGGGCATCATGTCAGTGAAGTCAGCTGATGAAATGCGCGGCTTGAATCGCAAAAAACGGAATAAAATGTCGACCATTAAAGAAGGCCAAACTGTTAGCGAAGTCATTATTCAAGAAGGTGTTTATACCTTTGAAAGTATCAATGATGCCATTGCTGAACCTGTCGTGTACATGATGGATCACTTCGTCATTGGCGGCTTTTATCGCGTCCATACAAATCGCGCAGTGGATGAAAACCTCAATGCACCTGGCGCTCACTTTGAGCCACTGGCTTTTGAAACCCCTTGTGGCTTACCTGACTGCGCTGGCGAACCTGATACTGTGCCTAACCGCTTTTATGCTTATGGTGTGGTTGCGCGTTTAGCGTTGCTAGCAACGACGATTGAGCTCGAAGAAATTGATCCATTGAATACATAGATTTCAACACATAGACCTGAGTATATAAACCCATGAAACTACTCTTCATTCTAGACCCATACACGGGTTTGAATATAAAAAAAGATACCAGTATCGCCATGATGCGAGAAGCAGCCGCACGCGGCCACGAACTCTATGTATGTCAGCAACATGATATTCACCTGCGCAATGAGGCCGTTCATATTAAGACACAAGCTTTCGAATTTTCTAAGGGTGTCAATTGGTATAACCTAGCCAAAGAAAAAGAAACCTTACCAAAAAACTTTTCCGCCATCATCTTGCGTAAAGACCCGCCGTTTGATAATGAGTATTTATACACCACCTATTTATTAGAACTTGCCGAAGCACAAGGCGGCACTGTCATTAACAATCCTGTCGCCGTTCGTGGTTGGAATGAAAAACTCTCCGTTGCCCGCTTCCCACAGTTTTGTCCTGAATTTTTAGTGACCGCGAATAACCAACAAATACGCGAGTTTCTGGCTGTACAACAAGACATCATCGTGAAGCCGCTAGATGGAATGGGCGGCACGAGTATATTCAGGCTGACTGCAAATGACCCAAACATTGGTGTGATTTTAGAAACCATTACCAATTATGGCAAACAGACCATCATGGTGCAGCAATACATCCCTGCCATCAAACAAGGTGACAAACGCATTGTTGTGATTGATGGCAAGCCATTAGACTACGCACTTGCTCGCATTCCGCAAGGTGGAGAAACACGCGGCAATATGGCTGTTGGCGGTAAGGCTGTAGCGCAGCTGCTAACTGAACGTGATCGTGAGATTGCGACCACCATCGGCCACACACTGAAAGCAGAAGGCTTGTTTTTTGTCGGCCTAGATGTGATTGGTGATTACGTGACTGAGATCAATGTCACCAGCCCAACAGGTATCGTAGAGCTTGCAGCACAAGCCCCTTGCCAACCTGCAACCGTTTTTATCAAAGCATTAGAAGAAAAGCTCTCAGCATAAAACTAGAATCACTGAGCGACTAGCGTTATAGTAGCGCCTATGCGCATTGTTTTCCTATTACTTTCCGCTCTACTCTTACTGAGCTGCAGCCCAAAAGAACCACTCTATAACACCCAAAGCTATGTTTTTGGTACGCTAGTAGACATCTCGATTTATGGCGAAACTGATGAACGAGCACAAGCTGTTAGCAATGACATTATTCAACAATATAATGCCCTACATCAACGCCTGCATGCTTGGAAACCAAGTGAGTTAAGCGCTATTAATCAAGCGTTTTCAGCAGGTAAGTCCATCACCATAAAGCCTGATATTGCACAAATCCTCAGAGATGCCACCGCACTTTCAACACAATCCGAAGGTGCTTTTAACCCTGCCATTGGGCAGCTGATTAAATTGTGGGGCTTCCAGAATGATACGTTTATCCCACACCAGGCCGATGAGAATGCTGTTACTGCGCTGGCTTCTAAAAATCCAAATATGTCGGACATTGTGATTAATGGCAATGAAATCTATAGTAACAATCCAGCTGTACAATTAGACTTAGGTGGTTATGCGAAAGGCTATGCGCTCGACATTGGCTTGACTTACTTAACAGAACAAAACATTAAACATGCTCTGATTAACATTGGCGGCAACATCATTGCGCTAGGCCAACATGGCGATAAGCCTTGGCGCGTTGGCATTCAGCATCCACGGCAACCGAATGCCATTGCAACATTGGCATTACCAAGTGGCTGGGCTATTGGCACTTCTGGTGATTATCAACGCTATTTTGAGTTTGATGGTCAACGCTACTGTCATGTGATTGACCCAAACACAGGTTACCCCGTGCAAGGCATGCAATCGGTTACGGTATTAATCCCGCCACAAGCACAGGCTGGCGTATTATCTGATGTGGCATCCAAGCCGATTTTTATTGCCAAAGCAAATGAACAGGTTAAACAGGCAAGCGTAGCTGGCGTTAATGACTTTTTAATTATGGCTGCGCAAGACAACATTCAAGTTAGCACATCAATGCAAGCAAAGCTTAACTGGCTAGACACCAAAGCGGAAAAAGCAGCGAAAGTGGTTACACTTGAGTAAGGTAAAAGTAAAACCTTTGCTCGGCGACTACTTGGTGATGATTGTGAGTACCATTGTAGTCATTTTCCAGTTCAAAACCCTTTGGAGCAACGCACCAGCCAGTCAACTTATGATACGCCAAGGAAATAAAGTGGTTGGTACTTATGACTTAAACCAAAACCGAGAGCTACATTTACACGGCCCCTTAGGTGAGTCACACATTAGTATTGCGCAAGGGAAAGTGCGTTTCAAACAGTCGCCTTGTACTAATCAATACTGTGTTCATCAAGGCTGGCTTAAACTTGCGGGGCAAGTGGCCATCTGTTTACCCAACCAAATTAGCCTGCAATTGATTGGCGAAAAAAAGCCTTATGACTCGCTCAACTATTAGTATTCAAACAACTAAGACAGACCATCATATTGCCAAGCTAACGGCGCTAGCGATTGGTTTACATGTGTTAGAGGCTATGTTTCCGTCACCTTTACCTGGCGTTAAACCAGGTATCGCCAACATCATTACCCTTTATGTTTTGGTGCAATATGGATTTGGCACAGCAGCCTGGGTGAGTTTATTACGTGTTTTTGCCAGCAGTCTCTTACTTGGTCAATTTTTATCGCCGACTTTTATCTTAAGTTTATCTGGTGCGCTATTAAGCTTAGGCATATTATTTTTTGCACAACATCTGCCAAAAAAACACTTTAGTGTCATTACACTCAGTATTTTAGCAGCCTTTGCCCACGTTGCGGGACAGCTTATTGTGGTTAGACTCTGGCTCATCCCGCACGCTGGCGTTGCCTACCTTATCCCTATTTTTGGGCTAGCAAGCTTATTTTTTGGTTTAGTTAATGGCTTCGTCACTAAACACTTACTAACGAGATCGCTGAAAAAGTAAAGTTGAGCTTTAGTTAACAAAAAGGGCGGCTAAAGCCTACGCTGGGTGCGGTTGTCCGTTGAGAAACAGCACCTGAACTATTAAGAACAGCCAAGCCCGTTCTATAGTCAAAGAAATTAAACCAACCGTAACCTTCTGGTTGACATTCGCTCGCCGTAGGCACTGTTGTTGGCACTAGCAACCCGACACTAATTGAGATGCAACATTTTGACGTTCACCAGAATCAGGGAAATAAAGATACCAGCCAGGACCGCTAACAAAATTAACCCCATTTGATGTCCCACTGACTCGCTCATCAGATTTGCTAGGGTCTGAGTTTGGCACGACTGTTTGATTTGCGATGCCGGCTGCCGAGTGTGGATTATTATACACAGGCTCAGGATCGCCATCATTTGCAACATCTTTAAGCGCATATAAACTTTGTGTACTAAATGAAGTAGCGTCTAAACGCTGATGCTTCTAAGTACTTGCCAGTACCAACAATAATAACTTTTTTATTGTTAATCTCACCTAATCCAACTGGCGTCATAATCGGCTGACCCACATTTGAAGCATCTTTTAATGTTGCAAAATGTAAGACTGAGTTGACGCCGGCCTCAATATTAAACCGCCATACATCCCCATTCAAATCACCACCATAATGATAAGTAGCAGTATTATTTATTTCCGAAAAGTCTGCATAGGCACTCATCTTACCTAACCCACTAGGTGAGGCGTGTGAGCCAACTCCTGTGGCAATAGTGACCAAACTGTTGCCTGCTTTAGCATCGACTACATATAAGCAACCTTATTCATTACCCGTATAATACTGAGGCGTTAGGTTAGGCTTAAATACACTACTTGCCGGGCTGGAGTAAAAAGCATTGTTATCAGGAATATTGTTATAACCTGATGTAAACACCACCACCCATTTACCATCTCCATTCCAATACCTTTTTATGGTGAGTTAATCATGCCAAAGTCTATTGTGCATTGTCCAGCGTCATCCGACAATCGGCCTTAACCGCAGAATGAGCGGCAAAATGCACTTCGCTTTTGCTTGATCAGACAGTGCTTGATGAAACAGAAGGTGATAAAATGTGTGCTTAACTTTTTAAGTTTGTCAGATCATTATGTTTAAAACATGCTCCACCATCCTAATGCTCGCTATTTACACATCCCTTATCGGCTGCGGCACGCTCGGACCTTTGTATATTCCTGAGCAACGCTATCCGCTACCAACGCAAGATAAAGTGCAAGAAGCACCAGCTGAGACGCTGGGAGTGACGCCTGAAGCAACATCGAAAGTGACGCCAAGAGTGTCGCTGAAAATGACTCAAGAAATAACACCTGACAATCAAGCAGCCAAAGAATAAAGAAAGTCTAAAGATACCTCCGTGAATTTTTTTGAATTGAAAAGTGGCGTATTACACGCTGAAAATGTCGCCCTAACTGACATTGCCGAACAATATGGAACGCCATGCTATGTGTATTCAAAGCAAGCGCTTACACAGGCTTTTAATGATTTTCAAGCTGGTCTGTCCACTACTGACCACTTAATCTGCTTCGCGGTTAAAGCGAATCCGAACATTGCCGTGCTGAATATCTTTGCACAATTAGGCGCTGGTTTCGACATTGTTTCTGGTGGCGAGCTTGCGCGCGTATTAGCCGCTGGTGGCGATCCTAAAAAAGTCGTGTTTTCTGGTGTCGGTAAAACAGCAGACGAAATGCGCGCTGCATTAGATGCTGGCATTCTTTGCTTTAACGTAGAGTCAGCTAGCGAGTTGGTTCGTTTAAACCAAGTAGCTGGGGAAATGGGTAAAGTAGCACCCGTTTCTTTACGTGTGAATCCAAATGTGGATGCTAAAACACACCCTTATATCTCCACAGGCTTGAAAAACAATAAGTTTGGCGTAGCGATTGAGGATGCAGTCTCCGTTTATCAAAAAGCTGCGGCAATGCCTAATATTGTAGTTCATGGTGTCGATTGTCATATTGGTTCACAGATCACCGAAATCGCGCCCTTTATCGATGCATTAGATCGCGTGCTGGACTTAGTCGAGGCATTAGAAGGCTATAAGATTCATATTTCACATATTGATGTGGGTGGCGGTATTGGCATTACTTATGATAATGAGACCCCGCCTGAATTCAAGCAATACACACAAGCTATTTTAGAAAAACTGAATAAAAAACAAGTCAAACTATTGTTTGAGCCAGGTCGCGCACTCGTTGGTAATGCAGGCGTACTATTAACCAAAGTGGAATACCTAAAACTAACTGAGAGCAAAAACTTTGCGATTGTTGATGCCGCCATGAATGATTTAATGCGCCCTGCTTTATATGATGCCTATCACGACATTGTGCCCGCGCAAACTCGTGGCGGTGAAAAAACCGTGTATGAAATTGTTGGCCCTGTATGTGAAACAGGTGACTTTTTAGGCCATGACAGAGCCTTGAACTTGCGAGAAAATGACATATTGGTGGTTAAGTCAGCAGGTGCCTATGCCATGAGTATGGCTAGCAACTACAATACTCGTGCTAGAGCGCCAGAAATTATGGTTGATAATAACCAATGCCATATAGTAAGAGAACGTGAGCAAATCACTGATTTATTTGCATTGGAATGTAAAATGCCTTAACCAACCTCCATAAGTGGCGCCTTATTGGTTGCATCATTGGCTCCCAACCGTTAAATTAGCGTTTAGGAGTATTTACCCTTAAAATACAATTAATATAATTAGAAAGCTCAGGGAGATTTACATGAATAAATTTGCACTTGCTTTAATGACAGCATTATTTTTAATTGGTTGTGCCTCTACAGGTGGTGGTCCTTTACCTGAAATTGCACCATATGATGAACTAACATATCCGGCTCTATGGGAGCCATTGCCAGAAATTGCTCCTTATGATGAATCAACATATAACCCGCTACCATCATAATAAATAGCTAGAACATATAAAAAAAGCGAAGTTAAACTTCGCTTTTTTAATTCTGCTTTAACTGCTACTAATCAAATACTACCGTTTTGTTCGCATAGGTTAGTAGACGATGATCAATATGCCAACGGACCGCTCTTGAAAGTACAATGCGCTCTAAGTCTCGCCCTTTTTGTAGTAAATCTTCCACTTGGTCTCTATGCGATATTCTCGCAATGTCTTGCTCAATAATCGGCCCCTCATCCAGGTCCTCCGTCACATAGTGTGCTGTTGCTCCGATCAACTTAACGCCACGCTCAAATGCGCGATGATAAGGTTTAGCACCAATAAATGCTGGCAGAAATGAGTGATGAATATTAATAATTATTTTCGGGTACCGGGCGACAAAATTAGATGACAGTATCTGCATATAACGTGCTAACACGATCAAATCAATGTTGTATTCATCAAACAGAGCGAACTGTGCATTTTCTGCTTCCGCCTTGGTATCTTTGGTCACGGGGATATGATGAAAGGCAACACCATAAAAATCGGCCAATGCTTTTGTATCCAAATGATTGCTAATAATCAACGGTATGTCGCAAGCCAGCTCACCTTGTTGATGGCGGTGTAACAAATCAGCTAAACAATGATCATATTGTGAAACCATGAGTGCCAAGCGTGGTTTATGCGCAGAGCGTTTGAGCTGCCACTCCATGTTAAATTGCGTCGCTATCGCTTCAAACTGCTTTCCAAAAGCAGCCTCGTCTAGACTAAACTGCTTCAAATCCCACTCAACACGCATTAAAAACAAACTATTTTCCGCATCTTGGTGTTGGTCTGCGTGTAAAATATTCGCATTGTGTTGATGCAAAAAATTGGCAACCGTGGCAACAATGCCTTTTGCATCGGGACAAGTAATGAGTAATGTGGCAGTGTTTTTCATGCTATCTTTTTAATCGTTTAAACTAGCATAATTATACCTGAAGCCGTTTTAGTTACTCGACTACACTACAAAACTGTAGTGATAATCCCGCTTTTAATCATGTATTATATGCACTATGGCACAATTAGAAAAAAATACTGCGGCTGATATTGTCCTTGCTAACCCACGTGGCTTCTGTGCTGGTGTGGATCGCGCCATCATTATCGTCGAACAAGCTTTAGAAAAATTTGGCGCACCCATTTACGTGCGCAACGAAGTGGTTCATAACAAATTTGTTGTCGATGAATTACGTGAAAAAGGCGCTATTTTTATTAAAGATTTAGATGTCATCCCTAAAGGTAGTACAGTCATCTTTAGTGCTCATGGTGTTTCTAAAGCCATTCGCGCCGAAGCCGAAGGACGTGGACTTACCGCATTTGATGCGACCTGCCCACTCGTCACCAAAGTCCATATTGAAGTCTCCAAAATGCGAAAAAATGAAATGGAAATCGTCATGATAGGGCATAAAGGACACCCCGAGGTAGAAGGAACAATGGGGCAATCGGAGAAGGGCATGTATTTAGTTGAAACACCTGAAGATGCTGAGAAACTTGAAGTGAAAGACGTCAATAAACTCGCTTATGTTACGCAGACAACGCTTTCCATGGATGATGCCGCGCAAGTGATTCAAGCACTCAAGCATAAATTCCCTGCCATACAGGGTCCAAAAAGTGATGATATTTGTTATGCCACTCAAAACCGTCAAGATGCCGTAAAAATCATGGCGAAAGATTGCGACTTAGTGATTATTGTCGGCTCACCCAATAGCTCTAACTCTAATCGCTTACGTGAAGTCGCTGAAAATCAGGGCGTAGAAGCTTATATGGTCGATAATGCTAGCTTTCTGATGCCAAAGTGGTTAACTAACAAAAAGAAAGTCGGCGTTTCTGCAGGGGCATCTGCACCTGAGGTGCTAGTAAAGGAAGTCATTATTGCGCTGCAACAATTAGGTGCGCAAAATGTCAGTGAGCTAGAAGGTGTTATCGAAAGTGTGCTCTTCAAATTACCCAAGGATTTAACTTCTGCCAAAAAAAAATAAAACACCAATTTCTGCGCTCATCCTGATTCACACAGCTGATTTACAAGTGCTGCTAATGGAGCGCGCAGACAAAGTCGGCTTTTGGCAATCTGTCACGGGGAGCATTGAAGGCGATGAAACAGCTTATGAAGCGGCCATTCGAGAAGTGGCTGAGGAGACGGGGCTGAAGGCGCTAGATTACGACTTTCAAGATTGGCAAGTAGCCAACACTTATGAAATCTATCCGCATTGGCGCCACCGCTATGCAGATGGTGTCACTGAAAATGTAGAGCATTTATTTGGGCTAACATTACCAGCGTCTTTAGATGTCACACTAGCGCCTGATGAACATGTACGCTTCGAATGGGTGGATTGGCGTGAAGCGGCGCAACGTGTTTTTTCGTGGACCAATGTGGATGCCCTGAAAAGACTCGGTGAAAAGCATCAATTGACGCTTTAGCCATTTCCATTATCAATCACATCGTTATAAAATCAATCTTTAGAAAAGTGAAGCCTTAAACACATTATGCAAGCACAAGCCGTCCCAATTAAATTCGATAGTTTTCAATCTAAAAAAGATGATGACTGCCAAGCTCGCATTCTTGCTGCTCGTGAAAAACTCGGCAAGCGCTTGGTCATTCTAGGCCATCATTATCAGCATGAAAATGTGTATCGCCATGCCGATTTCGCAGGTGACTCACTAAAGCTCGCTAAATATTGTGACAATTTAGATGCTGAATTTATTGTGTTCTTAGGTGTGCACTTTATGGCAGAAGTGGCAGATATTTTAAGTCGTCCAGAACAAACCGTTATCCTGCCTGATTTAGCGGCTGGCTGCTCAATGGCTGATATGGCGAACTTAGCCAAAGTAGAGCGTAGCTACCGCGAACTCAATAAGGTACTCGACTTTGACGAAACCATTATCCCAATCACTTACATTAATTCTGCTGCTGATTTAAAAGCCTTTTGTGGTGAGCATGGTGGCATTGTCTGCACCAGTACAAACGCACCAAAAATCTTAAACTGGGGTTTTAAACAACGCGAAAAAGTATTGTTCTTCCCAGATCAAAACTTAGGTCGTTGGACAGGTCATAAAATGGGTATTCCATTAGAAGAAATGCCGATTTGGGATCCAGACTTACCAATGGGGGGCTTAACTGAAGAGGAAATTAAAAATGCCAAGGTACTACTGTGGAAAGGCCATTGTGCTGTACATCAAATGTTCCGTCCACAAAGCATAGAACAATTTAGAAAAGAGCATCCAGGTGGACAAGTAATTTCCCACCCAGAATCACCATTTGACGTGTGCTTAAACTCAGACTTTGTTGGCTCGACTGAATACATTCTCAACACCATTAAAGCGGCTGAACCTGGCACTAAATGGTTAGTGGGCACAGAACTGAACTTAGTCACTCGCTTAGCTGAAGAAATGAAAGCAGAAAATAAACACGTACAATTTATGAGTCATGTTGTCTGTGAATGCTCAACCATGGCAAGGATTGATCCTCAGCATTTGGCTTGGTGTTTAGAGAACTTAGTCGAGGGTAATATTGTGAATCAAATTACTGTCCCTGCTGAAGAGGCGGCACTAGCGAAACTCACTTTAGACCGCATGTTAGCGGCGTCATAAACAAATGAACGACTCATCAAACTGCGCACTGTGTCAGTCCAGCACTAACCTGATTTTATGGCAAGATGACTTTTGTCGCGTTGTATTATTGAATGATGCAGACTACCCAGCTTATTGCCGCGTAGAACTAAAAGCACACGTCAAAGAAATGACAGATTTAGCACCAACTGACCGCGCTCGTACAATGAAGGTTGTATTTGCCGCAGAAACCGCGCTACGTGAAGTGATCGAGCCAGATAAAATCAATCTGGCTAGCTTAGGCAATAAAACACCACACGTACATTGGCATATCATCCCACGCTTTGAAAATGACAGCCACTTTCCAAATAGCCATTGGGGTGAAGCCACACAAGCTGGCAGCCCTTCACCACTTTCACTGGCTGTATTAGCACCTCTGAAAACACAAATGGAAGAACGTATTACTTGTGCTTTAGCTGACGAATCTGATTAAAGCAAGTTAGTCGACTAATAACCGTTCGACGACTTTGTCATTGATGATTTGACTCTCAATTATTTCATCAATATCTTCGCTATCGACAAAGGTATACCAAACTGCCTCAGGGTAAACCACCATCAAAGGTCCTTCACCACAGCGATCTAAACAACCCGCGCGATTAATCCGCACTTTGCATTTCCCTCTTAAACCTAGCTTTTTGACTTGCGCTTTCATATGATCATAAGCCGCTTCCGCGCCTTTATCCATGCAGCAAGATTCACCATCTGGACGTTTATTTAAGCAGAAAAATACGTGGTGTTTAAAGTGGTTAGTTGTCATTTTTATCATCTATACAATTAATTGTTGACCATTAAGATCTCACTTTTAGGCAGGGCATGTTTGCGCAGACAGTGCTTTAGCACGGCAAGCAAACATAACGCCGCATAAAAGTGAAAGATAGTGGTTACTTAGTGTAGAGGGCATCCTCGTTGGTAAAGGTCCACGTCCTCGTAATTCCTAAAATATCCGTTGTCTTTTTCATTTTTGCTGAAAACTTCGAATAAGGTGCAGCGAGCTTCACAATATTAATAGCCGCATTATCTAAGACTTTAGACCCTGAGCTTTTATCAATCTCAATGCCTTCTATTGAGCCGTCCGAACGAATGGATACTGTCAATTGCAATCTGCCGTAAAGCTTTAGATTCCTGGCTGCGGAGGGGTAATTCATATTACCAATACGTTCCACTTTTTGCCGCCAAGCTTCTAAATAAAGCGCATCATCTGTAGCCTTAGCACGCGCACCCAAAAAGCGGCGTTTAGGGCGCTTTTGATACTCTTCTTGCTGCTTTGCAATTTGTGCTTCTAAACGATCAATTTCCAAACTGGCTGCAAGCAACGCTTCACGATTTAGCTTTCTCGAAATGACATTTTCTTTTGCCGCATCTTCTTCCACCACTCTCGTGGTTACTTTTTGGACGGGGTCAGTGGCCACTTTGCTATCGGCTTTCAATTGCGTCATTAAGGCTTCAGCTTGCTTTTCTAATTCAGCAACCTTTTTTTCTTCTTGTTCTTTTTTAGACCGCTCTTCCACCGACTTAACTGCGGTAATTGCCTCCTTTTTTTCTTGTAATTGCACCTCTGCTGCTTGCTTTAGTGGCGTAGGTAAAACAGTTTTCATCTTCCGGTCTTCATTCGTGTTACCGCCACGATCAAGGTTGGCTTGTGCAATCAACTCTGCATTATCAGGTGCTTTTTCTGTTTTCGCATTAACTAATACAACATCAAGCGAAGGCAAGCGTTTTCCTATATCTCTCAGCTCAGGCTCAAACTGAATAGCCAACATCACAGCATGCACTGCAACAGAAAACCAGATGGCAATTGCAAAAGGCGTTAGATTGTTAAAATGCTTTTCCACTTGGCTCATGTACTCACGCTAATGTATCAAGTAATTTTTGATGAATGCCACCGAAACCACCGTTACTCATGACTAATATATAATCATTAGGCTGGGCTAATTTCACTACCGCTGCAATCAACGCATCCAAATCCATGAATACCTGTGATTTTTCTTGTATAGGGAGCAATGCCTCTTCAATAACCCAATCCACATTGCCACCGTAACAAAATACAAAATCAGCATCGACCAAACTAGCGGGCAATGCGGCCTTCATGGTGCCTAACTTCATGGTATTAGAACGCGGCTCTAACACCGCAATAATGCGCGCTTGGTTAACGTTTGCGCGTAGCCCTGCAACCGTTGTAGCAATCGCAGTAGGGTGATGAGCAAAATCATCATAAACGCTAATATTGTTAACCACGCCTCGGAGTTCCATGCGGCGTTTCACATTCTTAAATGTGTTCAATGCCTCAATACTTTGAGCAACGGGTACTCCTACATGTCGAGCAGCGGCAATGCTGGCTAACGCATTCATTTGATTGTGCTGCCCAATAATGTCCCATGCCAAATGCCCATGGTGCTCAGCACCAAACATCACATCAAAACTACCATCGCCTTGCGCATTTTTTGCATGCCATTTATCTTCACTGCCAAAAGTTTCTACTGGTGTCCAGCACCCTTTATCAATCACGCGTTGCAGACTTTCTTCTACGTTGCGGATAACCAGTCCATTTTGTGGGATGGTTCTGACAAGGTGATGAAATTGTTTTTCAATGGCGGCTAAGTCTTCAAAAATATCTGCATGGTCAAACTCTAAATTATTGAGCACCGCAGTACGTGAGTGATAGTGCACGAACTTAGATCGCTTATCAAAAAAAGCGGTATCGTATTCATCTGCCTCGATAACAAAAAATGGGGAGATACTTTTTCCGTCTTGTTTCGGCGTACCTGGCAGCCTTGCTGAAACAGAAAAATTTTCTGGCACGCCACCAATTAAGAAGCCAGGTGCTAAACCTGCATCTTCTAATATCCAAGCTAGCATGGATGCTGTAGTGGTCTTACCATGTGTACCAGCAACAGCCAACACCCACTTGTCTTGCAACACATTTTCAGCTAGCCATTGCGGCCCAGATATATAAGGTAAGGCTTGATTCAATATGGCTTCCATCAATGGGTTGCCTCGACTAACTGCATTCCCAATCACATAAACATCTGGATTAAGTTCAGTTTGTTCATGTGCATACCCTTCAATTAGCGCTATCCCTTGTGCCTCTAGCTGCGTGCTCATTGGTGGGTAAACGTTTGCATCACACCCCGTCACCTTAAAACCAGCCTGTTTAGCAAGCGCAGCGATACCACCCATGAATGTGCCGCAGATACCTAATATATGAATATGCATTTAATGTTTTATCTTTAATTCACTACAGAAGTTAATCAGAAAAATAACAGCAACTAGGCATTTCCTTTGCTGCTCAAGCGTTATCTCTCAGCGATTAATACAAATGATTAAAGCTCACTGAAAACTTGTCGTTATACAGATGAGCGCTTATTACATAATAATAAGCCAAAGCACCCCAAAGCAGACAAATTTAATGTGATTAATATAGAGATGATATTGATATGAACTGGCCTAGCATGCCAACGACGGAAACAAAGACCAATGAAGTCTTTCTAGGCCGCCACCCAATATTAAATGGCAAGCAAAAAACCATTGGTTATGAGTTGTTACTCCGTGCAAAGGAGATGAAAATAGCAACACCAATTTAGGTAATTTATCTGTAACCTCTGGAGTCATTGTTAATTTGTTAAGCCAATTTGGCATTCAACAGATTCTCGGTAATAAACTCGGTTTTCTTAGCATTGCCGCCAGCTCATTAATGAGCGACATCATAGAGCTATTACCTGCCAAGCGCATGGTATTAGAAATCTTAGAAGATATACCGATTAACGCGCAAATCAGCACACAGTGCAAAGCATTAAAAGATTTAGGCTTTAAGCTGGCCAGCTAACCGCACTGAACACATGGTGTTACTGCCCCATGTTGATTATGTGGAAATTGATTTATCGACAACCTCAATTGAGGAAACCTCTGACCTTGTCACGCTTATTCGTAAACAATCGCCAGCAAAAATTGTTGCCGAAAGAGTAGAAGAAGAAGCGCTATTTTTAGCTTGTCAGGAGCTAAAATTTGATGCCTATCAAGGCTACTTTTTTGCACGGCTATCTATACTAACCGGTGAACAAGCACAACCAAATCAAATGTGTTTGATGCGTATGATTGGTCTGCTATTAGGAGACGCAGACTTATCTGAGCTGGAAGCACTATTCAAAAACAGCCCGGGCTTAACGCTAGGCCTACTGAAGCTGGTTAACTCTGTTGGGGTTAATGGTGGTAGCGAACCCATCGAATCTATTCGACAAGTCATTGTGATGCTGGGGCAAAAAAAAATGCTGAGATGGGTACAGCTATTGATGTATGCAACACCGAGTAGCGGAGCCAGCGATACCATCATGAGGCAAGCGGCTGGTCGCGCACGCCTGATGGAACTAATTGCAAAGAAAGTCGAAAGCTATCAACAGCACTTTAGCGACCAAGCCTTTATGGTCGGCATGTTATCGCTGGCAGATGCCGTTGCTGCGTCGCCGATGGAACAAATTTTGAATGATATTGGTTTATCAGACAATATCAAACAAGCGATCCATAGACAAACGGGAGTGCAAGGCCAACTACTCAAGCCAGCAAAAGACATAGAACTTTGCAATTTCGATGCAACCCAATATGAAATCAATGCATTAGATATTTGAGGAGAAGATCTATTACATATCCAAGTTGGATATATTGAACGGACTAATCAACTTGGCAATCAATCGTTTTAGCCTCAATGTTTTAACCTGAACTTTTTAACCCAAGTTAGGTGCCAACCAACGCTCTAGGTACTCTTTCGGCAAGTCTCTACGCTTAGCCATGTCTTCTAGCTGATCAGCGCCTATTTTATCCACACTAAAATATTTACTTTCTGTATGCGCAAAATAAAAGCCACTCACAGCTGCAGCTGGCATCATGGCGAAGCTTTCTGTTAGCTGCATATCAATTTCATCACACTGCAACAAATTAAACATATCAGTTTTAACCGTATGATCTGGGCAAGCTGGATAACCCGGTGCAGGGCGGACACCTTGGTATTGCTCTTTAATTAAAGCATCAGGATTCAGTTTTTCATCTGGTACATAGCCCCATAAATCAGTACGAATACGTTCATGCATATATTCAGCAAAAGCTTCCGCTAGTCGGTCGGCTAATGATTGGAACATAATGCCACTGTAATCATCATTGGCGTCCGCAAAGCGGTTAATGATTTTTGCTGTGCCTAATCCACCCGTGACAGCAAATAACCCGATGTAATCTTCAGCTACATCTTTTGGTGCGATAAAGTCAGCCAAACATTGATTTGGGCGCGGCACGCCATCAATCACAGGCTTCTGTGTTTGTTGACGCATACCGTAATAAGTAAAGGCAATCTCATTACGACTTTCGTCAGCATAGATTTCAATGTCATCTTCATTCACGGTATTGGCAGGCATCAGCGCAATCACACCATTCGCCGTTAACCAACGACCATCAATCAGTTTTTTTAACATGTCTTTGGCTTCAGCAAAGACTTTAGTTGCTGCGTCACCCACCACTTTATCTTCTAAAATAGCTGGGTATGAACCTGCCAAATCCCACGTTTGAAAGAAAGGTCCCCAGTCGATATACTGTGCGATTAAGCTTAAATCAATGTTTTTAAAAACGCGACGGCCAATGAATTTTGGCTTCACTGGTGCATGTTTATTTGTGAAACTTAACTTCGCTTTATTCGCACGCGCATCTGCAAGCGTTAACAGTGGCACACCCTTTTTATTAGCATGCTGTTGTCGCGATTTTTCATAATCCGCTTGAATCTCCGCCAAGTACGCACCGCGTTTCTCGGCTGTGAGTAGGTTCTGCATGACCGAGACCGAGCGCGAAGCATCTGGCACGTAAATCACTGGGCCTTCATAATGTGGTGCGATTTTCACCGCGGTATGCGCACGTGAAGTTGTTGCACCACCTATTAATAATGGTGTTTTTTGTTCACTAAAATATTTATCGCGCTGCATTTCTTTGGCAAAATATGTCATTTCTTCCAGTGATGGTGTAATCAAACCACTTAAGCCAATAATATCTGCGTTTTCTGCTTTTGCCATGGCGATAATCTCTGCCGCTGGCACCATCACGCCCATATTCACCACTTCAAAGTTATTGCATTGCAACACCACGCTCACAATATTTTTACCAATATCGTGTACATCGCCTTTTACTGTCGCAATCACCACTTTTCCTTTTGGTTTAGCGACCACACCAGTTCGCACTTCTTCCGCTGCTTTTTCAGCTTCAATAAACGGAATCAAATGCGCGACAGCAGATTTCATCACACGTGCAGATTTCACTACTTGTGGTAAAAACATTTTGCCTTGACCAAATAAATCACCAACGATATTCATGCCATCCATCAGTGGGCCTTCAATCACATGAATCGGACGACCACCTTTTTCGGCAACGGCTGCGCGCGCTTCTTCCGTGTCCTCGACAATAAACTCAGTAATACCATTCACCATGGCATGGCTCAGGCGTTTCTCGACAGGCACTGGATTTTCTTCCGTACCCCGCCATTCTAAAATAGTGCTTTCTTTTTTATCACTTGCCACTAGCGTACCAGCGATTTCAATCATGCGCTCTGTTGGTGCTAATAGGTTGTCAGGATCCGTCACGCGATTCAGCACAACGTCCTCTACACATTCGCGTAGCTCAGGCGCTAAGTCATCATAAACCCCCATCATGCCAGCATTCACAATGCCCATGGTCATGCCCGCTTGAATAGCATGATAGAGGAATGCCGTGTGAATCGCTTCACGTGCAGGATTATTACCACGGAAGCTAAAACTGACATTAGACACACCGCCAGAAATTTTGGCATGGGGTAGATTTTGTTTAATCCAGCGAGTGGCTTCAATAAAATCGACTGCATAGTTATTGTGCTCCTCAATACCTGTAGCAATAGCAAAAATATTTGGATCAAAGATAATGTCTTCTGGTGGGAAGCCAGTACTAACTAATAAATCATAAGCCCGTTTACAGATTTTTATCTTTCGCTCATAGGTATCCGCTTGGCCTTGTTCATCAAACGCCATCACAATTACTGCCGCACCGTAGCGGCGACATAATTTTGCTTGGCGTAAGAACTCTGCTTCGCCTTCTTTCATCGAGATTGAGTTTACAATCGCTTTACCTTGCACACATTTAAGACCGGCTTCAATCACACTCCATTTAGATGAATCCAGCATGATAGGCACACGTGAAATATCAGGCTCTGATGCAATGAGGTTTAAAAAATGCGTCATCGCTTTGACCGCATCCAACATGCCTTCATCCATATTAATATCGATGATTTGAGCACCATTTTCCACCTGTTGACGAGCAACACTCAAGGCTTCCTCATACTGCTCATTAATAATCATGCGAGCAAAAGCTTTGGAACCCGTCACATTGGTTCGCTCACCTACGTTCACATAGAGAGATTCTTCATTAATGATAAATGGCTCTAAGCCTGAAAGCTTAGTCACTGGCGCCAACTCAGGCACGGTTCGTGGGGGACAGTCTTTAATGGCGTTATAAATCGCATTAATATGCGGTGGCGTCGTACCACAACAACCCCCAGCAATATTAATAAAGCCACTATCAGCAAATTCTTTGACTAAGCTTGAGGTGACATCGGGCGTTTCATCAAACCCAGTATCACTCATTGGATTAGGCAAGCCCGCATTTGGATAAATACAAATAAAGGTGTCAGCAATGTTAGAAATCTCTTCTACATAAGGACGCATCAACGTTGCACCTAATGCACAGTTTAACCCAATGGTCAGTGGTTTTGCATGACGAACTGAATGCCAGAATGCAGTCACGGTTTGGCCTGACAAAATACGCCCTGATGCATCGGTGACCGTACCAGAAATCATCAATGGCATTTTATAACCGACTTCTTCAAAGAAGGTATCAATCGCAAATAAAGCAGCTTTACAATTCAAGGTATCAAAAACGGTTTCTACCATTAAAATGTCCGCGCCACCTTCTACCAATGCGCGTGCCTGGTCTAAATAGGTGGCAACCAACTGATCAAACGTCACATTACGTGCGGCAGGGTCATTCACATCTGGAGAGATGCTCGCTGTTTTTGGCGTTGGGCCTAATGTCCCTGCCACAAAACGTGGTTTTTCTGGTGTGCTATATTTTTCACATGCCGCTTTAGCCAACTTAGCTGACGCCACATTCATTTCATACACCAGCTCAGCCATATGATAATCATCTTGTGCCACGGTGGTTGCACCAAAGGTGTTAGTTTCAATCACATCAGAACCAGCTTCAAGATATTTCTCATGCACTTCTTGGATGATATGTGGCTGCGTTAATGACAGCAATTCATTGTTACCTTTAACAAACAGCGCACGCTCACCAGCAGGCGCTGCAAAGTCTTTAAATCGCTCTCCACGGTAGTCCGCCTCAGTCAATTTATATTGCTGAATCATCGTACCCATCGCACCATCTAAAATCAGGATACGTTCTTTGAGTATGTGACGTAATTGGGTTTCTATTGGCGATATTGCGTTTAATGCTGAATTGTCGTTTTGGCTCATAACAAGTGCTGAATTGAATAATCCGTTATTTTATCATGCAAAGCCTTATCTCTTAACTGTCTACTCGCCGATACTGAACCGCTTCGGCAATATGGGTAGCTTGAATATCCACATCACCCGCCCACATCCGCAATCGTACGTGCCAACTTCAGAATACGGTGATAGGCTCTTGCTGATAAGTTTAAGCGTGTAATCGCTGTTTTTAATAGTGCCAGCCCTGCTTCATCTGGCTGACAAACCATTTCAATCTCCCTAGTTCCGAGTGCAAAGTTGGCTTTGTTTTGACGCTTAAGCTATCTAGCTCTTGCTTGCTCTACACGTTTACGTATTGCTGCGCTATCTTCAGAAACGGCTGCTGCCGTCAACTCATCCTCTTTTAAGGCAGGCACCTGAATATGCATATCAATACGGTCTAACAACGGCCCAGAAATTTTGGCTTTATATCGTGCAATTTGATCTGGCGTGCAACGACACTTATTATTAAAGTGTCCAAAATAGCCGCAGGGACATGGGCTCATCCCAGTAATTAATTGAAACTTGGCAGGAAAGTCAGCCTGTCGTGCCGCGCGAGAAATCGTTATATGCCCACTTTCTAATGGCTCTCGTAACACCTCTAATACTTTGCGATCAAATTCTGGCAACTCATCCAGAAATAAAACACCATGATGCGCAAGTGAGATTTCACCGGGACGTGGCACACTGCCTCCACCGACCAAAGCCACACCTGATGCAGCGTTGTGTGGGCTCCGGAAATTTCTACGCTTCCAATCACTTAGTTTATAGCTACCATTCAATGATTATATCGCTGCACTTTCCAATGCTTTGGTCTCAGTCATGGCAGGCAAGATGCCAACAAACCGTGAAGCCAGCATGCTTTTTCCTCTACCAGGCGGCCCGCTGATCAGGATACTGTGTACACCTGCTGCCGCAATTTCTAATGCTCTCTTGGCTTGGCTTTGCCCTTTTACTTCGTTGAAATCTGGATACGCGATTGGTTGTGGTGTGGCATTACTTTGAAAAGGTGTTAATAGTGTATGGCCGTTCGAATGCGCACAAACAACTAATAAGCTTTTAGCTGGATAAACAATCGCATCGTTAACCAAGCCGGCCTCTTCTGCACTTTGTTGGGGTAATATAAAGGGCGTGGCTGTTGTCATATGATAGGTCATCGCTAAAGTGCCGCGTACCGGCCGCAACTCACCTGTCAGAGCAAGTTAACCAGCAATCTCATACTTCGCCAACGCTTCTGTTGAAATTTGCCCGCTAGCCGCCAAAATACCTAACGCAATTGGCAAATCGTAACGGCCGCTTTCTTTGGGTAAATCAGCAGGGGCTAAATTAACGGTAATCTGTCTGGCAGGAAAATCAAAAAGGGAAGTTTAAATAGCGGCACGGACACGGCCTTTACTTTCTTTGACCTCGGCTCCAGGTAAGCCAACAATGGTAAAAGAGGGCATCCTATTGGCTAAATGCACCTCGACCACGACCTCAGGTGCGTCCATACCACTTAAGGCACGGCTATATAAAACAGCTAGATTTATTATTATTCTTCTTAGTTATTATTTTTTATTAAGCCAGTTACGCTAACTTATTTAACTACTGTAGTTAATACTACTTACTTTTTTAATACTAACTCTAACTCAGCCAACCTTTCTTCACACAGTGTTAACTGCTCACGGGTATTCCGCAGCACTTCTGATTGCACATCAAACTCTTCACGCGAAACAAGCTCCATCTTGGTGAATGCGCCCTGAAGTAGTGCGTAAATGTTTTTTTCTGCATCGCCCAGCGGGGATGATGCAGCCATACTCTTGATTTTTATAGATAAATCATTTAATACCTGTGAATTTAGCATAGAATTTCTCCTTTTATTTATCCCCATTTTACCAGTATTTCAGCTGATCAATCATAACAGTGTATTTCTAAAACAATCCTATCACACTGTTTTTAAAATGTTTTTTTTTTGGCATGACAATTGCTTACAAGCTTAGTGTGTTTTTAAACATAATTGAAAACAATTTTATATCTAAACAAAGGAATTACAATGCGTAAATCACTACTATCTGCTGCCGTTTTAGGGGCACTTACTTTACCTGCTGCGGCTTTTGCTGCAGAAGAAGCTTCTGATTGGGCATTTAGCTCAAATGTCGCTTACACATCTGACTATTATGTACGCGGTCTTTCACAAAACTTCCACAAACCAGCTTTACAAGGTGGTTTTGATGTAGAACATAGCAGCGGTTTTTCTGCTGGTGTTTGGGCTTCAAACGTTTCACCAAATACTTTCCCAGATGCTTCATTAGAGCTAGATATCTATGCTGGTTACGGTGGTCAGTTTGGTGATTCAGGTGTTGGTTACTCTGTTGGTGTGATTGGCTATACTTATCCAGGCGGTAGCTGGGGTGATTGTATCGGCTGTACTAAAGCGGATGGCGTAACACCAGCTTCAGACAAATCTTGGAATACTTATGAAGCTAACTTCGGTCTTTCATATAGCTATTTCAGCGCACAAGTTTCAACAACATTAGGCAACTGGTTCGGTCTTGATAAAAGTACTGGCTATGACGATGATTCTAAATTCACAACTTACGTTGAATTAAATGCTGAATATCCATTTGGTGATGGTTGGAGCCTAATTGGCCACGTTGGTCACTTAAACGTGACTGCTGATATCGCGGCTACTAATGCTGGTTACTTGGCTTACGATGGCGAAAAAAGCCCTGACTACACTGATTACAAAATTGCTGTCGCAAAATCTTTTTCACTAGCTGGCTCTGAAGGTTGGGCTGCTGAAGTGGCTTATGTTGGCGCAAACGATACCGGTTACTGGTCTGATAAAGGCTGGGGCGGTTCTAGCTTTAACGGTAGAAGTCAAACAGCAGATTTATCTGATGACCGTGTAACAGTTTCAGTCAGCCGTTCATTCTAAATAATCATTTAAGTGCAATCCAATCAGTCAGCCGCTGCTCGCAATAGCTGGCTGATATCAAGACTTAAACAGGAGAAAATAATGAAATTCATTTCAGCAATAATTAAGCCATTCAAGCTTGATGAAGTGCGTGAAGCCTTATCCGCCATTGGCGTACAAGGTATCACTGTTACAGAAGTAAAAGGATTTGGCCGCCAAAAAGGCCATACTGAGCTTTACCGTGGTGCAGAATATGTAGTTGATTTTCTGCCTAAAGTGAAAATTGAAATTGCCATTTCTGATGAAATTTTAGATCAGGTAGTGGATGCAATTGAAAAAGCAGCTGCTACCGGCAAGATCGGTGACGGCAAAGTATTTATCTTTAATTTAGAGCAAGTTTACCGTATCCGTACAGGTGAAACTGGCGCTGAAGCGCTATAAGGGGTAATCAAATGAAAAAATTATTATCAATATTATCACTTGTTGCCTTAATGGGTACAGGTGCATTAACAAGCAGTATTAGCTATGCTGAAGAAGGTGTCGCTGAAGCTGCTGATGCAATGAGAGAAGTTGTAGAAACAGTTGATGCAGCGATCAAAGCGCCAGCTGAAGTCATCGAAGTAGCTGCTATTGAAGAAGCTGCTCCAGTTGAAGCGGTTGCAGAAGAAGCAGCTGCACCAACAGTAGACAAAGGCGATACTGCTTGGATGATGGTAGCTACGCTACTGGTTATTTTAATGACAGTACCTGGCTTAGCATTGTTCTACGGCGGCTTAGTGCGCAGTAAAAATATGCTTTCTATCTTGATGCAAGTATTGGTTGTCTTCTCACTGATTTCAGTGGCTTGGGCAGTTTATGGCTATAGCTTGGCATTCGGTAGTGGTGAAGGCTTAATCGTTGGTGACCTTGGTAAGTTGTTCTTATCAGGCGTAACAATGGATTCGCTAGCAGCAACATTTACTGATGGCGTGATGATTCCAGAAATGATTTTCATCGCTTTCCAATGTACATTTGCTGGTATTACTTGTGCACTGATTGTGGGTTCATTTGCAGAGCGTATGAAATTCAGCGCTGTGTTGTTGTTCTCATTAATCTGGTTCACATTCAGCTACATCCCTATCGCGCATATGGTTTGGGGTACAGGTGGCTACCTATTAGACGCTGGTGCATTAGACTTTGCCGGTGGTACTGTTGTGCATATCAACGCTGCTGTTGCAGGTTTAGTTGGTGCTTACATGGTTGGCAAACGTATCGGCTACGGCAAAGAAGCATTCACACCACACTCATTAACAATGACAATGGTTGGTGCGTCATTACTATGGGTTGGCTGGTTCGGTTTCAACGCTGGTTCTAACTTAGAAGCAACTGGTGGTGCTGGCTTAGCATTCATCAACACACTATTAGCTACTGCTGCTGCAGTATTAGCATGGACATTAGTTGAAGCAATCATTCGTGGTAAGGCTTCTATGCTTGGTGCTGCGTCTGGTGCGGTTGCTGGTTTAGTTGCCATTACACCTGCCTGTGGTTCAGTTGGCCCTATGGGCGCTATCATCATCGGTTTAGCTGGTGGTGCATTATGCCTATGGGGTGTTACTGGCCTTAAGAAAATGCTTGGTGCTGATGACTCACTAGACGTATTTGGTGTTCACGGTGTTGGCGGTATTGTTGGTGCTTTACTAACAGGTGTGTTTACTGATGCTAGCTTAGGCGGCATCGGCATGGACACTAGTATCGCTGAACAAGTCATGATTCAAGGTGAAGGTATATTAATCACCATTGTATGGTCTGGTGTGGTTGCATTCATCGCATACAAACTGGTTGATATCATGATCGGTCTACGCGTTTCAGAAGATGAAGAGCGTGAAGGTCTTGATACGGCTTACCACGGTGAACGTGCATACGTTAACTAATGCGTTAGTTAAGTAACACTTCATTTAAAACGGCTCGCTTTGCGGGCCGTCTTTATATCCACCCCCTAATAAAAGTTTAATTAAATCAAATACATAACGCCAAATAGTTCAAAAGTTGGTAGAATGCCCAATTATGAAAAATGATAAAAATTCCTCTCCATTAGTAAGACTCATTAAGCTAATCCATAGTGAGCGTGATGATATTCTTTTATTATTGTATTTAACATTAGGTTACGGCCTTCTCAGCATTGCAACGCCTGTTGCCGTCCAAGCGCTCGTCAACAATGTCACCATGGGTGGTGTCATCGAGCCACTCGTCGTCATTTCAATTATCTTGTTTGCATTATTGGTATTATCTGGCTTTTTATATGTATTAGAAGCTTATGTCAAAGCCATCGGAGATTACCAAGTTGCATTAGTGGATACCGCCTATGCGA